>Ga0247727_10004013_pt1 | contig 31792 bp, 32 predicted proteins | sample WisWelCaveWW1625_FD_202498 | JGI IMG/M metagenome (GOLD analysis project Ga0247727, IMG submission 202498) | Biofilm microbial communities from Wishing Well Cave, Virginia, United States - WW16-25 | ecosystem: Environmental > Aquatic > Deep subsurface > Groundwater > Cave microbial mat | place... | reverse complement strand
GCATCTCCATCCGATTCAGACACCCCATCTGGTTTCGAACATCTCCAGGCACGTCTTGATCAGCATCCTGGTTTCGTTGCTACACGTCTTGCTGTTCAGTCTTTTATACTGGCTGATCACAAGTGTGACTCGCGCAGCGGAATCGAGCGGGCCCTTTCTTAGTAAACTGACTTCGCTGGATTTCCTCGAGCCTTTTGAAGTTCTCGCGTTCGCGTTTCCCCTCGACTTTCATCTTGGCATCTTTGTCTACTGGTTAATCCTTGTATTGCTGCTTACCGTTCGTTTCTACAGGAACGCTGCGCAACTGCAACTGGAACTCACGAAAGCGCAGTTGCAGGCACTGAAGATGCAAATTCATCCTCATTTTCTTTTCAACACACTGAATTCCATTTCGGCTTTGCTTCATAAGGATCCTCAAGCGGCCGATGATATGGTCGGCAGTCTCGGAGATTTCCTGCGGTTGACGTTACAGAATTCCGGAGCCGAAGAAATACGCCTTGAAAAAGAGATGGAATTTCTAAAACACTACCTCGATATTGAGCAAATCCGCTTTAAGGGTCATCTGATTGCCGGCTTCGAACTTGAGTTAGAAACGCTGGATGCAATGGTGCCCAACATGTTGTTTCAGCCGATCATTGAAAACGCAATCAAGCACGGAATTGCCGGGACTTCGGGACCCGGTCATATAGACATTCGATCAAAACGAATTGATGGGAAGCTTCGGGTCACGATCAAAGATGACGGCCCGGGGATCGGATTCGACGCTGCGGCCAGGGAAGGTATTGGACTTCATAACACCCGCGCCAGACTGAATCATTTTTACGGAGATGAGCATCGCCTCTCTTTGGAAAATGTTCCTGAGGGAGGACTTTTAGTGACAATGGATATCCCATTCCGGAAATCCGTCAAAGGCGCGCTGGAGGAATCCCATGCTAAAAATACGAGCTCTTATCGTTGATGACGAACCTCTTGCAAGAGAAAGGATTCGTCAAATGCTTAAGAGAGATGTGGAGATCGAGGTTGTCGGCGAGTGCGACAATGCCGGCGACGCAGTGAACGCCATTCGAAGACTTCGCCCTGATCTGCTCTTTCTGGATATTCAGATGCCGCGAATCGATGGTTTCGGAGTCCTCAGACAGCTTGAAACGGATCGAATACCGGGAGTGATTTTTGTAACTGCTTACGATCAATACGCCGTGAAAGGATTTGAGGTCCACGCCTTTGACTACCTGTTGAAACCATTCAAACGAAAGCGTTTTGAACAAGCTCTGAAACGCTTCAAGGATCAGTTTTCAGGCGAAAGAGGGACAGACCTGTCTCAACGGATGCTTTCGTTGCTGGAAAACATGAACCGGACCTTTGTGAACCGGTTTGTAATTCCAAATGATAGAGGCGCGGTTTTGATTAAGGTTGATGAAATCGATTGGTTTCAGTCCGAAGACAACTATGTTCGAATTCATCGAGGGGCCGAAACCCATCTCCTTCGAGAATCTCTCAGAAACCTGGAAGATCAACTCGATCCTCAAAAATTTATTCGCATTCATCGCACAGCAATAGTGAATCTGGATCGCATTCAAGAACTGCAAACCTGGTTTCATCGCAATTGCCGTGTCGTACTCAAGAACGGAACCGTGATTCCCATAAGCCGAAGATTGAAGCAGAAGCTTTCTTCGATTTTGAAGAAACCGGCGAAATAGCAACATCCCCGTTGCGGCTCATCGAGTTAATGCGCATACGGACTCAATCGTGCGTCGTTCTTGATAATCAGATCGGCGGCATCGCGCGGTCGATCAATTTTGAAATGAAGTTCCTGCGCCGGGAAATAGATTTCCGCATAGGCCTTCACAGTTTCGTCACGCGAAAGCCCTTCCTGCCGCCGTTCCAGTGCTCTCTCCAACGCTGTATCAAACGTACAGTCTATCCAGACCCTCAGGTCAAAAAGGGATTGCCGGGACTTTTTGAAAAGATAGATTCCCTCAAGCAAAATGATATCGATGGCGTTGTAGTTGTACCTGTGCCTACGGAATTCGCAAGCAGTTTCTTCAACAGTGTCCGCAAGAAGATCAACAGATCGCGTTAGAGTTAGTGGATTGATCAATTGAGGAAACAACTCATCCATGCGAACCGCATTCAAGTAGAAATGTTGCGCGCGATCTTCTGCCGAAAACCGTACCTGCGGCAGGTTCAACCATCTGTCGACGCTGATGGCCGCAGTACGGCGCCCCCTATGTTCGAGTTCACTTCTGAGTCGATCCGTAATGAACCCTTTTCCGCTTCCATCGATTCCGCTGATTCCAACAAGAAGACTCCGGTCTTTATCTTTTGCTCTTCGCGCGCTCAAGATTCTGTCCTTCAACTTGATCAGGTCTGATGGCACAGTTGTTTCATGCATTGAGACAATCTCCTTGATATCTCAGAATTGTGCGCCCTTTGTAGTCAGCCGGATTCGATAAAGGTCTGTGTTCGCGGTGATAAACAGAGTGGAACCATCCTCCCCCCACGCGCAGTTTCCGATCGGAACCCCAAAATCAAATCGTCCCAGGATAGTTCCGTCGGGTGCAATGATGTACAGCCCGCCCGGTCCCGCTCCAAAAATGTTTCCGTGTTCATCTACTTTCATGCCGTCCGGACCACCCGGGCCGTTCCGTTTTTGCGGGGCAGCATCTACTAACGGACGTTTGTTACCTATGGATCCATCCGATTTCACATCGAATGCGTACCAGGCTGCACGGGCAACGTCCGATACATATAATTTTTTTTCATCTGGAGAAAAGGCGATCCCGTTTGGCCCCTTGAGGTCACTGGTCAATAATGTGAGTTCTCCTTTTACAGAGAATTTGTAGACTCCTTGAAAATCCAGTTCTTTACCCGGATCGTCAAAGGATTTCGGTAATCCAAACGGCGGATCTGTGAAGTAGATATCACCATTCGATTTGAATACCAGATCGTTTGGACTGTTGAGTCGTTTTCCTCGATAATTATCTACAACAGTCGTCCTTGTGCCATCTTTTTCAAGTCTGCTGATTCTGCGATCCCCGTGCTGGCAAAAAACCAGCCGGCCCTGCGGATCATATCCGAGTCCATTGGATCCCGGTTCCCCTCCGGTAAATGGCTGCTTGCCTGAGTAACCGCTCGGTGTTAAAAAAACGCTTACCTCCTGGCCCTTTTTCCATTTCAGAATTTCATTGTCGGGAACGTCAGAAAATAACAAAAACTTCTCTGTTTTGTTCCATACAGGACCCTCGGCCCAGTTGAAACCACCGGACAATTTCTCCAGGACAGCGTCTTCAGGGACTATATTGTCTAAACGTGAATCCAGTCGAATGATCTCCGGATTGCCGCCGGTCGTGGCAAGGGTAGTCGCCAGTGAGCTGACGAGCAGATAAGCCGTAAGTAACCCGAAGATGATTTGAAACCAGAATAACCATTTCATCATAAGGACTTCCTCCTGTCTATTAGTACTGAAAACCGGCGAATCATTACAAAGAGGCTCAAATGCGGGTTGTTGTAAGAAATCTTGTGTGACTGCGACCCACCTGTGGAGCAAACTATGAATCGTCCTATCTTGCAATTGGGATGGAGATGATTTACTTTCTCAAGAGGGTAAAAGAATGACGCGAAAATGGTGGAATAAACTCAAGATGGAATACATCTTTTGGTTCGCGCGACGACTACCCCCCTGTAACGAGATTTTGCCTCTGATTTCTCAGCGAATGGATCGAAAGTTGCCCTGGCGCCGGCGAGTCACTCTACTTCTGCACAACCATATCTGCATCTGGTGTAAAAACTACGCCCGTCAGCTGTTGCTGATCAGAGAAACATTGCAGCACCAGGAAGCCCATCCCGAGAGCGCTCCCCTCTCTGAGAGTGCCCTCCCCCTGGACGCTCGTGACCGCATGAAACGCGCCCTGGGCCAGTAAGCTTCTGAGTGACGAACATCGCACAGTCTCCGTGCCTACCATTCCTAATTTGAGGGGCGGGCCTCCGAACCTGTGAAAAAATCCCCATACCAGTGGCGGCAGGCGTCCCTGCCTGCCGTTCTTAGTTCGACAAGAAAGTCGGGGCCCGCCCCTCCGATCTGATTCTTTCGCAGTAAATACCCCTTTCATCCTGTAAGAGGCGTTTGCCAAACGCGACAAACAATAAAGGATGGGCAATACAATGTCGCAACAAACCGAACGTTTTTACGTGGATGGTTTCCTTCTGAGGATACTTAACTCCGCATATCTTGTTGAAGTGGAACCGGCGGAAGACACTGCTGCGCGCGACGCCGACCCTGCAAATCTTCCGGGATGGATATTCAAATCATCGCACGCAATCTGGCTCATGCGCGCCAACGCGCCTCTCGTGGATCGCGCAAAAAAGGGCGATGAAATCAAACAAACGATCATGACCAAAGGAGTGAAGCAATGAAAAGGCTAACCCGCACACTGACTTTAGGAAATTTGATTACAGCACTCTACGAAGAATTCGCGAAACTCACATCAAACAAGAAGCAGACAACGCTTGTATACCTGACTTTGCTGGACATGCAAAAGCCGCGAAACAGAAAAAAATTGTAAGAAATCAATTAAACCGGCGACAAACCATCGTGCTAATGAAATCGTTCTAAAGAATACAAATAGGAGGAATAGAAAGATGAAGGTTCTTTCAAATGGTTTCTTTGTCCTGGTAGGACTTCTTTGTCTGGCGGGCTTTGCTGTTGCCGGAGACATGATGAGTCATACCACCGGCGCCTTTTCCGGCGTCAAAGTCAATGGCGGAACCGCCACCCATACGGTAAGCGGAGGACAAAATATTTTGACATTGTCAGATGATTTTGTGCCGCCACAAACCCCGGATCCGCACTGGCAGGTTGTCGATTCCAACGGGAATGTCTATCAACTGCAAAAGCTGAACATAAAAGGAGACAAATACAACAAGAGCATTGTAGTTCCCGAATATGTTCCTGACGTCGCAAAGGTCCAAATCTGGTGCGCGTTTGCTGAAACACTGCTTGGTGAAGCATCGTTCAGTCAGACGGTCATGATGAAGATGATGAAGTAACAGAAATTGTGGGGGCGCGGGAAATCGCGCCCTGCAATTTTTGGGAGGAATTATGAAATACGGAATACTGGTTTTGTTTCTTATGTTTTCAGGTCTGTTGCAGGCCCAGGTTGTAGACAAAAAAGGAATGTCGCTCGAAGGGGCAAGAATTGTGATCGTCGGAGCCGTCGAGGAAGCGAAGAAATTGAATGCTCCCGGCGGAGTCATTGCAGTTGTTGATGAAGGCGGTAATCTTGTTGCCGTTGAACGCCTGGATAATACGTTCGCAGCGGGCGCGAACATTTCGATTGGAAAGGCCCGAACCGCAGCGATTTTCAAACGTCCGACGAAAGTATTCGAAGACGTAATCAAAAACGGGCGTACTTCGATGGTGGCGCTCGCTGATTTCACTCCTCTTCAAGGCGGCATACCCATTTTGATTGACGGACAAGTGGTCGGGGCGGTTGGAGTCAGCGGAGCCGCAAGCGCCGAGCAGGACGAACAACTGGCGATTGCCGGGGCCAATGCTCTGGTGAATCACCAATCAAATCAATCCATGGCGGCGGTTACTTACCTGGATAAGAAAAAGGTTTCCGCCGCATTTGTAAAAGGCATGCCGTTGATTGAGGTTGAGAATTACAAAGTACATGCGAGTCATCGCGAGGCCGCTGGAATGGCCGAGATTCACGACAGGGACACAGATATCATTTATGTACTGGAAGGAACTGCGACATTCGTTACGGGCGGCAAAGTTGTGGACGGCAAAACAACAGGACCGGACGAAATTCGCGGCACATCGATCGATGGCGGTGAGACTCGCAAGCTCGTAAGAGGTGATGTGATCATTGTACCGGACGGCACGCCTCACTGGTTCAAACAGGCCACGAATCCGTTCAACTACTACGTAGTAAAAGTGACGCGGTAACAGGGGAAATCAAAATGAAACTCCAGCTTGAACTTCTTTCGATAGGGGCCATTCTTGCCATCATTCTTTCAGCAGTGATGGCCTTCGCGGAATTGCCTGGTGGATCTCCACTTGCGACCATTGATCTGACAACAACTGATGGCGTTCATACTGTAAACGGTCAGTGGCGTTACAGCGACACAAAAATCATTGAAGTGCCTTTCAAAGCAGCAGGCTCCGACGGTCAGCCAACCGGCGCGGCCGTGAAGACATACGACTACACACCGCATGCCGGGGCCGGAGATTACGACGATTCAAGCTGGGAAATACTCGATCCGGCATCGCTGAACAAGCGGCGTGGTAACGGACGGATCTCGTTCAACTGGTATCGATTCAACATAACCATTCCTGAACGGGTCGGCGATTTTGTAACTTCCGGTTCAACAGTGGTGTTCGAAACGTCGCTGGATGATTATGCTGAAATCTGGGTAGACGGCGAATTGCCTCGTCTCGCCGGTCAGAGTGGAGGATCTGTCATTGCCGGATGGAATTCCATCAATCGCCTCGTGATTGGAAGAGGCGTGAAGCCTCAGCAAAAAATTCAGCTTGCCATCTTCGGAATCAACGGACCCATTTCTAATCCGCCCACAAATTACATCTGGATGCGTTTCGCAAAGCTTCAGTTTTACCCGCCGGGAAAATCGCCGGTTGTTTTGACTCCGCGTGAAGTCAATCTTGAAGTAGAGAGACTGGATCCTGCGATTGATGCGATCGTCCCGCCAAATCCGAAGGTGTACAAACTGGCGGAAGGATTCAAGTTTACAGAAGGTCCGATCTGGATTCATGAAGGATATTTGCTGTTCAGCGATCCCAACAGCAACACGATCTATAAGTACGTTCCTGCTGCAAACAACAATAATGGTGATCTGAGCATTTTCAATGACACGAGTGGTTATGATGGAACCGACATTGCGAAATACGGGCAGCCCGGATCTAACGGTTTGACTCTGGATAGCCAGGGACGATTAACGATCGATCAACACGGAAACCGGAGAATTATTCGTATTGAAAAGAACGACGACGTGACAGTACTGGCGGACCGCTATAAAGGGAAGCGCCTGAACAGTCCCAATGATCTTGTCTACAAATCGGATGGTGCTTTGTATTTTACCGATCCGCCATTCGGCCTTCCACAATTTTACGATGATCCCCGAAAAGAGCTTGATTTCAGCGGTGTTTACCGGCTGAAGAACGGCAAACTACAAGTGCTGGATAAAGGACTCGCCGGACCGAACGGCATTGCGTTTTCGCCGGATGAAAAATATCTATACGTCGGCAACTGGGATCCCAAAAGCAAAGTTGTTATGCGCTATGAGGTTTCTTCAGATGGAATGCTGAAGAAAGGGACAGTTTTCTATGATTTAACCGGCGCTCCCGGTGAAGACGCTATCGATGGTGTGAAAGTTGATAGCATGGGGAACGTATACGTGTCCGGACCCGGTGGACTTTGGATTTTTTCCGCTGAAGGGAAACACCTCGGGACAATCAAAACATCCATGCACCCTCACAACTTTGCCTGGGGCGATGAAGACGGCAAAACGCTCTACCTCTGCGCCCGAAGCGGCCTCTATCGCATGAAATTATCCGTCGCCGGCGTCCGGCCGTAGCCCTGGACGTAGAGAACGTAGAGAAGGGCCGTGTTCCGAAGTGACAATCATTGAGTTAAGATTGCAAGTATGCATGGCTGGACTCTGCCCCGATCATTGTTAACAAAACTTTATACACATTTTTTTCTTCTCAATGTAATTTTGCTGCCTGGTATCATTTGTGGCGTTGATGATCCCGGCTATCTCGAAGACAAACTTGGCTTTATCATCTATCTCAAAGACAGCAATCTGGGCGCGCGCGCAAAATACGTTCGCGAGGATTCAAACTCAATCTATGTCGAGGTACACGGTGTTTCGGTCCGCTTGAAAAAAGTGCTCCTTGATTTCAAGCGGATGAAAAAACTCAATCCGAATTGGCAACCGGAGAACGAGATTACAATCCCAAAAGCTGTTGCGCAACAAAACACACCAAAATCCGGAAAGATTTACACCAACCGCGACATCTCCGGTTCCGATAGTGGCGGTTCGCCTCCGGACGTTCGAATTCGGATAGGGCTCGTAGAGAAATACCTCTCTCTCCAATGGCAAATCGCCGAAAACAAAGCATTGATCCTCTCCGGCAAAGTAAAACCGGACCATCAACTCAAGAGTTTGCAGGACGAACTGGAATGGGTCGAAACTGAGCTCGGAATATCCGACGATGTGGAAAAACTTGAGCTGATTCGAGAGCGGGATCAATTGATTGCGGAATCTCAACGCGCGCAGCAGGATTTCGTAAATCGCCCGAAAGACATTTCACAGGAAGAATACCAGAAACTGTTTCAGAGACTCGCCGATTTAGCAAAGAGGCTTGATCAAGTCAACAAAAAGCTGGAACAAAAGCATGCCACGAAGCCGAAGTAAGGGTTGCATTCAAATCAGAACTTGCCGCTGCAAGTGAGTTTGTATCTACAGGTTCTGGGTTGATTGCTGGTGATAAACTCGATTCCAATGCGAGGCTCAGAGTGTTGCCGAACCGTCCGGGGTCCTGAGAGCTAAGGGTCTGCGCAAAAATAACTTCCGTGACTTGAAGGACAGATTATAACAAAAAGCCAAGGTAGTTCTTTCGGGAAGCTATCTGTCTGCATGGTCGAGAGGAATTGGCCGACGAGGTGGGTGTAGATTTGCATTGAAGAGATAGGACAGGGTGTAACATTATGCGCAAAGCGACAGTTTTTTCTCATCAGTTGGAATCGCTGATACTTGATCGGAAAATAGTGACCATGCCGGAGATGATAAAAGCGCTGGGTAGAGCCACGAGGATGACTGTTTTCCGGAAGTTGCTTGATTACCGAAGCAGCTACTCTCATTGGGGTAAGTACTACACGCTTGCTGAAGTCGCAGAGTTCAACGAACACGGAGTGTGGTCTTGGAAGGGTGTGCATTTTTCTCGTTACGGGACCTTGATGGCGACGTTGGAGGCATTGGTTTGCAGTGCGCAAGCCGGCTATTATTCCGATGATGTGGGAGAGGTAGTACAGGTACGAACGAAGGATGCGCTTCTTCCTGCAAGCGCAGAGGGTTTTGTCCATCATGTTCTGCCAGGCGCTCCGTTTTGTGGGGGGATTTGTGCAGGATCACTTGCCGGACGATTGTCCACAGCGGCATCTGGCAGGGCATGACCAAATCTAAAGATTCTTCCGCCTTGGCAATTTCGTTCGCCACAATTTATTGCAAATACTCTCTCTAGATCTAGAAGCGCTTATCGGCTTCATCGTGCCAATAATTCAGTAAGCTGGATTGTAGAAGCTGGGGTTCATTGGACGTCTCGTAGAACCCCGAGCAACTCCCGGATTTTTCGCAAGAGCACTTCCATGGATGCAGGTTTCTGAAGAAATGCGAAACCAGGCTTCAGGACTCCCAAGCGTCCCACCGCTTCATCCGTATATCCGGACATAAAAAGTACTTTTGTCTTCGGACGCTCGGACTCCATGCGATCAGCCAGCTCCGGGCCGCTCATTTCCGGCATAACCATATCGGTGATGATCAGGTGAATGGGGCCATTTTCATTGTGAGAAATCTCTAATCCTTCCTTTCCGCTGCCCGCCTGTAATACCGTGAAACCCTTCATTTCCAGAAAAGCGCCTATGGCGCTCCGGATCGGTTTATTGTCATCTACCAGGAGGATAACTTCGCCGTGACCTGTTAGATCAGCGGAAGAGGCCAGAGCCATTACATCTTCCAACTCTTCATCGACCGTCGGGAAGTAAATCTTAAAAGTTGTGCCCTGGCCTACTTGACTGTAAACCCAGATATGCCCACCACTTTGTTTCACAATTCCGTACACGGTGGAGAGGCCGAGTCCTGTTCCTTTTCCTTCTTCCTTTGTAGTAAAGAAAGGTTCAAAGATACGGGAGAGAGTGGCTTCGTCCATTCCGCATCCGGTATCGCTGACTGCCAGCATTATGTAGCGGCCCGGCTTCACCTCGGCGTGAGTGGAAGCATAAGCGTTATCGAGTTCGATACGGGCAGTTTCAATCGTTAGCTTGCCGCCTTGCGGCATAGCATCTCGAGCATTTACGGCCAGGTTCATAATCACTTGCTCGATTTGTCCCGGATCTGCTTTGATGTGGCCTAATTCCTTGGAACAAACAGTTGACAGACCCACGTCTTCCCCAACCAGCCGTTGTAACATGTTTTCGATTTGTGATATCGAATGGTTTAGATCTAATATCTTCGGAGATAGGATCTGCTTGCGGCTGAAAGCAAGAAGCTGCCGGGTCAATTGTGCGCCTTGTCCTGTTACCTTCTGAATTTCCAATACGTTCCGCCGGAGCGGATCATTCTCTGCCGTTTGCATCAATAGCAACTCCGAATAGCCGTTGACGGCCATCAGGATATTGTTGAAGTCGTGCGCCACACCGCCGGCCAACAGTCCAACGGCTTCCATTTTCTGAGTCTGCAGAAACTGTTTTTCCAGTTCCGCTTTCATCGCTTCCTGGCGCTTTCGCTCGATTGCCGCTGAGACGTGTTGGGATACAAATGTCAGTATCTCTTTCTCTCTTTTTCCAAACCTGATATCTTCAGAATAGCTCTGTACCGCCAGTACACCAAAAGTGGTCTCCGCAGTCTTTAGCGGAACGCCGAGCCAAAAGGGCGAGGGTGGACCCGCAAGTTTAACCTCTCCGCGTCCGACCATCTCATCAAAGGCTTTCTGCGTAAGAAGTAGAGGTTCACCTGTTCGCAGGACATACCCCGTGAGCCCACTGATGGCTTGTCTCGGATCAGGCTCCGGATCCGCCTCATCAACGAAATACGGAAACTTGATCGTCTCTGCACGGTCATCGTAGAGCGCAATATAGAAATGTTTCGCATACATTACTTCTCCTACAATGCCATGGATTGCGGCATAATATTCCTGAATATCTTCAGCCAAACTCGTTTTCTCCGCGATACGATAGAGGGCGGACTGAAGTGCCTCTGCCTGCTTTGGCTCGCTGATGTCACGTAGCATAACTGTAAATATCTTTTCGCTTTCAACTTCCAATTGTGAAATCGAGACTTCGGCGGGGAATTCCGAGCCGTCCTTGCGGATGCCAAAAACGGCTCCGCGCTCATTCATCCTTCGAGCAGTAGTGCCTGAGGAAGCAAAACCTTGAATATGTTCTTGGTGGACTTCTCTAAATCGGTGTGGAATCAACATGTCCAAGGGTTTGCTCAGAACCTCGCCGACCTGGTAGCCAAATATCTTCTCCGCACCCTGGTTGAACAGGATAATCCGTCGAGTTGCGTCCGTCGATATGATTGCATCCGCAGCAATATCCAGAATCCCGGCAAAACGGCTTTGTGATACACGCAAAGCCTCTTCGGTGCGTTGCCGCTCCGCGATCTCGGTTGCGAGATTTGCAGTTCTCTCCCGAACCTTCAGATCCAGATCTTCGTTGAGTTTTCTCAGTTCTTCTTGCACTTGAGCCAGCTCAAAATTACGCAGAATGGCGCTCTCGTATGTAGATAGTAGGAGGTCCAGAATCTGGACACGGTCGGAGGTAATAAAATATTTTTGTCCTGCAAAATAAATCTCGATGCCCATTTTGAAACTTTCTGTTTTCCGGAGTTCCTCATTGGCAAGAACATATCGGATGCGAGAAAGCAGATATTCTTCATCATAGGGCTTTACGATAAAGCTGTTTGCTCCGCATTCGAGACCTTTCAAAACATCTTTAGGATCGGAAAGGGACGTCACTAGAATCACCGGGATGTCCTTTAAGTTTGGATCCCTTTTGATTTGCCCACAAAGCTCATAGCCATCCATTTCCGGCATAACAACATCCGTGATCACAATCCTGGGCCTCTCCCTTCTTATCTCCACCAGAGCTTCCTTGCCATTGCCGGCCATCCGGACTTCAGTACCGTTCTGCTCAAGGATATGTCTCAGGCGCTCAGCCTGGGTAGGACTATCCTCAACAATTAGGATTAACACTTTCCCGCGTTCGGAATCATCCTTTACAATCCCAATCTTTTCACTTGGCCGATTTCTGCCTTGCATCGGTTCACCTCGCCACTAAAGTCTTCAGTGCGGCCGCAATCTTTTCCGGCGGAAGAACGTAGGAGGCTGCATCTAACTTGACTGCTTCTCCCGGCATTCCAAAGACCACACATGTTTCTTTGTCCTGAACAATCGTGAGTGCCCCTTTTTCTTTCATCAACTTCAACTCCTCTGCTCCGTCTTTGCCCATGCCCGAAAGAAGGATTCCAACTGCATTTGCTCCAAAAATATTCAGCACGGAACGGAAGAGATAAGAGGCCGAAGGGCGAAGGCCGTTTTCCGGTTCATCCTTGGTAAGTCCGATGCGGCCAACTTTATCCAGTCTCAGGTGAAATCCATCAGGAGCGACATAGGCGTTTCCAAATGTCGGGTTCTGGCCGTCAACAGCAACGTGAACTGGAAATCCGGTAGACTCCGTCAACCATTGAGCAAAACCTTCTGTGAATCCGCTGGCCATGTGTTGCGCGATCAGAACCGGCACCGGGAAAGTTTTAGGGAGTAAGGCGAGAATTGTTTGAAGAACAATGGGACCTCCGGTGGAAGCGCCGATTGCAACAACCCGGATTTCCCGGGGTACGCGTTTCAACTCCAGCCTGGGTTCGATTACAGAAACTACGTCGTTTCTTTTTGGCCACCGTCTAACTACCTTCACCTCCGACATCAGTTTTACCGTTTGCATGAATTCCCTGGCACTCTGCTCCAGGTCGGAGTGGCCGATCCCTTTTGGTTTCCCAACAATAGCCAGTGCTCCTGCCTCTATGGCCTGGAAGGTTGTTGTCACCTCTTTTGGATCGTAGCTCGCACTCACGATAACGATCGGAGTGGGAGTTATCTCCATGATCCGGCGCGTTGCCTCAAAGCCGTTCATTCCGGGCATGTCGATGTCCATCGTGATCACATCAGGCTTTTTGTTTATCGCGGCCTTGATCGCTTCCTCACCATTGCGTGCAATGCCCACAACATGAATTTCGGGATCAGAGTTAAGCAGGTAGGACAAAAACTCTGCAACAACCGCTGAATCCTCCACAACCAAAACATTGATCATTCTCTTCTCCACAAGTACTGCAACTCGGCTACACCAGTCGTCGGATCGCCTCCAGCAGATTACTCTGATCAAAGATGCTCTTTATAATGTAGGCATTGGCTCCCGCATCGATTCCTCTTTCCCTGTCTTCTCTCGTATCCAGCGCGGTTACCAACACAACCGGCACATCCGAAAATTTCTTTTCTGCACGGATTTTTGCCGTCAGGTCGAAGCCGCTCATTCTTGGCATATCGACATCCGATACCACCAGATCAAAATCACCCTCCCTTAACGTTGCAAAGGCCTCCATGCCATCCACGGCTGTCTTTACTAAATATCCTGCGGACTCCAGGATGTTCTTCAGGAGTGTTCTGGCGGTGATTGAATCTTCCGCAACAAGAATCGATTTTCTCTTTTGTTCCTTCTCTTTGACGACGGCCTTAGCAAGTGGGAATGGACTTTTAGCGCCGATTTCATTAGATCAGACACGTTCAATATCGTGACTGCCTTTCCTGTTCCTAAGATCGCCGCTCCCGCGATGTTGCGAACGCGGGAGAGCTGATTGCCGAGACTTTTTGCAAGGACTTCCTGTTCGTTGAGTACCTCGTCCACCAGAAATGCCATACGCCTTTCTGCAGAGCCAAGAACAATAACAGATCTCCTATTTACGTGTGTCTCCGTGGAACTTCGGGGAAGTTCCAGAACGTCCGCCAGCCACAGGAGTGGGGTGGTATGTCCGTTCATTTGAATCGTCTCTTTATTCTCCACTGTTTTGATTTCGTCATCCGCTACTCTCATCGTCCGGTCCACATTGATTGTGGGCAAAACAAATAGTTGCTCCTTCACACGAACAAGGACTCCGCGAAAAGTCGCCAGAGTCAGGGGTAGTAGAATGCGAAATGTTGTCCCCACGTTGGGATTCGTTTCCACAGAAACGACGCCTCCGAGCTTCTCTACCTTTTCCTGAAGAATGGTGAGTCCCAGCCCCCTGCCGGAAATATCTGTAATGATCGCACTGGTAGTAAGCCCTGAACGGAAAAGAAGTGACAGCACTTCGTTGGAATTAAGCTTCTCAGCTTCTTCGACAGAGATCATTCCAAGTCTCACTGCAGCCGTTTGCACCTTTGCAACATCGATCCCTACGCCATCATCCGTTATCAGAATCTCGACCTTGTCTCCGTTTTTTCGTGAAAGAGCGATCGTAATTTTTCCCGGGCCGGCTTGTTGCTTCGCTTTCGCTGCTCCGGTTTTTCGATCCCATGATCGATGCAATTCCGCAGCAGTGAAGCAGAGGATCCTTCATCTCTTGCAGAATCCGCCTGTCGATTTCCAATTCCGCCCCTTCTATCACCAAATCCACTTCCTTGCCCTGATTTCGGGACAGGTCGCGGACAACTCGGGGAAAACCCTCCAAAAGCGTAGAAAAGGGAAGCATCAATGCCTTCTTGGATTCTTCCAAAAGATTTCCCGCCATTCTACCCAGGGAGCGCTGATCTTGAACCAGGGACCGGATTGTTGCCGACAATTTCATTTCGAGTGATTTCATAAAAGTGTTGTTCCAATCTATCCATTCCCGATATTGCCGTCCGAAACTCGAACTTGAAATTCTTGCCTGCTCCTTCTTCCAGGCTTGAAGGGATGCTTTCATCTCACGCAGTTCGGTGGAGCGCTCAGCCAGGCCGAGTTTCAACGGTATCAACTCCTCTGCCTGGAGCACCAGTGATTGTACCTTTTCGGCCGGGATCCGAATGGTATCGGCCACCTCTGTATGAGTCCCGGAAAGCTTGGTCGTGGAGAGAGCGGACGGGCGGGTCTCTTGTTGCTTGATTTCTTCGTATGTTCGTGGCAATGGCTCCAGACCGGACGACGGCAAATTTCCCTTGGTAGCGTTTCGAAGTTGTGCAACCAAGTCAGTAATCTCTGATTTTTCTGAAGGAGGTCGCTCCGATCCAATAGACACCAATATCTGATTCAAGCGGTTTACCGCGTCGTGCAGCAGGTCGAGCAGAACCTGTGACACCGCGGCTTCTTTGCGTTTCAATGCAGCGAAAGTACTTTCCAATGCCTGACAAATCGATTCCAGGTCGGCCTTATTTACTGCGCGAGCGGCACCTTTGAAACTGTGTACCTCGCGAAAAATAGCTTCTATAATCTCCATTTGTTTTTCGGACGAAGGAGTTTTTTCCAGATCCAAAAGGCCGGAGGAGATATTTTTCAGGTGCTCTTCTGCTTCTACTTTGAATGTGGCGAGAAGCTTCTTTAGAAAATCATTTTCTTTTTCAGGCATAGACGTGCCTTCTCATGCTTACACTTTGGTGGTCTCCATAAGCTGTTTCAGTTTCAATCCCAGGCTGTGAAGATTCTGACTGCGGTTTGAGTTGTCTTTCTCGAAATGCCTGCGTCCCAGAGCTGTAAGAAATCGCGGCGTAACCGCCGATGATTTTTTTACCGATAGTCATGGCCTGATCTCCTTTTGCTAAACCTTATACTGTTCTACCAAGTGCTTCAGCTTTTTCCCCAACTCATGCAGGGTCTGCGCGACAGTTTCGGCTTGCTTCGTGCCGGCTACATTTTGCGCGCTTGCGAGTTTGATGTTTTCCATTGCCAGAGCCACTTGGTCCATTCCAGCTAACTGCTGCTGGCTGGAGGCTGCGATTTGAGTTGCTGCCTGCGCCGCTTCGGCAATACTGTCGGCCAGCATCCGGATCGATTCACCTGCTTCGGTGGACTGCTTGACTCCTGTTTCTACCGCTTTGCTTCCTTGTTCGGTCGCCAGAACGGCAGTGCTGATCGCTTTTTGAATATCACCCAGAATCGTCCGGACCTGTGCCGTTGCCTGCTTGGACTGCTCCGCCAGGCTCTTAACTTCCTGCGCCACCACGGCGAAGCCTCTTCCTTGTTCGCCTGCTTTTTTGCCGCCTCAATGGCAGCGTTCACCGCAAGGAGATTCGATTGCTCAGCAAGATCGTTTACCGTGGCAACGATCTCGCCAATCGCCTGACTCTGCTCACTGACCCGCACAATGCTTTCAGCCACGGATTCCATCTGCTCCTTGATTCGGTTCATCACTTCGATCGATTGTTCTACCGATTTCCTACCGCTCTGGGAAACCTGAGCCGCTTTCTGCGCGCTTTCGGAAACATATTTTGCTTTTTGACTGGATACTTGAGCCGTCTGTTTTACCTCTCCCACGGTTGTAGCCGTTTCGCTTACTGCCGTTCCTGTCTCCGCCGCTCCCGATGCAACCTGTGTTGTGGAGGCCAGAATCTCGCTGGCGGACGAACCAAGCACGTTCACCCCCGTCAAAATCTCTGCCGTTACGCTTCGCAGATTCTCCACCATCTTGCTGAAGGTCTGCGTCAGGGTTCCAATTTCGTCCCTGCGACGATCGGAATGCATGGTGACTTGTCAGGTCTCCTGATGCAACACGTTCCGCAGTCGCAGAGATAGTCCTGAGCGGGCCGGCAATGACCCGATTCATAAAAGCCACCATCATCAGTGAGAAAACCAGAGCCAAAATACCGCTGCTCCCGAAAACACGAAATGAAGCATTTGCCTTTTCCTGAGATTCCGTCACGGATCTTTCGGCTCTATCCGTAGCCTCCTTCACAAGGTCTTTGGCGATTGACTTCAATTTTTGATTGCGTTCGGACTGAATTCCTAGAAATACCTCCTTTGCCTCTTGAATCTTTCCTTCATAAATCAAAGGAATGAGCTTCGCATCTCGCGTCTGGTTCAAGTCATTTCGAATGTTCTCAAATTCTTTAAGCCTGGAAAGAAGCTTCGGATCGTCCCTACTGCTTTCGAGAAGCCTTTGCATTGTCTCCGCATTCTCTTGTGACCGGCTTTTAATTTCCTCATGCAAAGCTTCCTGATCAGACCGGTTCGTCACTAACAACATCGTCAGCACGGCTGCACGCGTGCCATTCTGGTTCGATCGAATATCTTTTAAGTCCACGGCATTAGCAAAGTCCAGCCTGTACATGTTCTTTTGAGACTCCTGCATCCCCGCTATAGCTCTATAAGCGGTCACGATCACGAATGTAAGTATGAGGATCATCAAACCGAAGCCGACAAAAAGTTTGACGCGCATTGTAAGATTAAGAAACCATTTCATACTTTATCCCTCCTGCTTTTTGTTTTCATACTTCCACCTCTTCATGGATGATGATCCTCTTGTCGGAAAGTAATTTTTCCGCATTGAGAATGATCAGCGGTTCGTTCGTTAATCCTTTCAGGTATTCGGCACGGATCCCAGTAAATGTGGGAACCGACGGCTGAATCTCGACAACCGGAATGGATCGGACACCAACGATGAGATCTGCCAGGATTCCAAACTCCATTCTGTCATTGTGTACGATGATCACCTTGTTAAGGTCTGTAAGTCCCTTTTCCGGAAGTTCGAAAAACTTCTTGATGTCAATGACGGAAAGAATTCGTCCGCGAACATTGATGATGCCCAAAACGAATGCAGGCGCGCAGGGTACTGGTGTCAGGTCACTCAAAGGATACACTTCACGTACATAGAAGGACTCGATGGCGTACCTCTCATAAGCCAACAGGAATTCAGCCACTTCGATTGATTCTTCCGGCCCTTCCTGGTCCTGCGTTTGGCGGGCGAGTTCCTTGGCTCTCTCTTTCAAAACTTTCTTCTTTTCCGCCGGATCAGGCTCCGCACCTTGTTCGATCACCGCCCGCGATGCATCCAAACGGCGGCGGACTCCGCTCCAATCAATAGCGGAATTTTCCCTTGCTGATTTCGCTTTTTGGGTTTTCATGCAGATTCCTCCACCACGGCGCTCGATTGAATGATTTCGATTAATCTGCCCGCAGTTATGCCGTCAGACTCCGGCAAAATATCTTCTTTCCGGCAGTCTTTTAGAAGCCTGAGGGCGAAGTTAAAGTGTCTTTGCGATTCTTTGACCTTGCCGTACCGGACAGCCAGCGTTCCCAGCGTAAAATGCGCCAGCACAAAATTCGGATCGATGTAAAGGGCTCGCTTCAGTGATGCAATCGCTGTTTCGATTTCTCCTTGTTCCTGGAGGATTGTTGCCCGCAAATAGTGGGACGCCGCATTGAGTTTGTCCGCTTCGATCGCTTGCTCAATCCAACTTCGCGCTTCTTCGATTTTGCCTTGATTGGCGCATGCTCGCGCCAGAAGAGAAAGCGCTTTCAAGTCCTCCCCCTGTGTGGAAAGTATTACCACAGTCTCCGAGTAGCGACCTTCCTGATAGGATGTCAGCGCTTTTTCGTAGAGGTCGGTGAAACCTGCTGGGAGCGAATCATCATTTCTCCTTTCAATTGGGCTCTGCGAATGAAGAGATCGGTTCCGGCTCGCAAAAATACTGAGGAATTTCCGGCATCACTCCATGTTCCACGCTAGGAGTTTCTGTTGGATCTTTCCGGTAGAAAAACACACCGGGAAGCTCTACCGGTTTAAATTTGGAGTAAAGAACGGACGATGCTTCCGTGGGACTGACAATCAGCCAGCCTCCCTCTACTAGTGACCGATACAGATTCTCAATGACCCTTTTCGCAGGGTCTGGAGCGAAATACATAAGGACGTTTCGGCAAAGAATCAAATCCATTGCATTGGTATCGTTCAAGAGCGAGGGGTAAGAATCTTCCGCCAGATTCAAGTAAGAAAAAATCACCCTTTTTGTGAGCGACGGGTAAACTGTGAAACGGCCCTCTCTGGTTTTCTTGAAGTATCTTTCCTGAAGCCAGTTCGGCGCATCCCGAAAAGACCAGTGACTGTACGTTGCCCCGGTGGCCTTTTGAAGAAAGCGAGGATTAATATCCGTGCCCAAAATTGTGATGTGCCAATTCTGAATATCGGGTATGAGTTGATCCAGAAGCATGGCCAGGGAATACGGCTCCTCTCCCGTACAACAGGCTGCACTCCAGATTCTCAAACGCTGCCCGGTTTCCCGGCTCGACCGAATCAATTCGGGCAGGACCTGCTGCTGAAGAGCCTCAAAAGTTCTCTTGTCACGAAAGAAACAAGTTTCTCCTACGGTCAAGTGACTGGACAGAATTTCAATCTGACTTCTGGTCAACGGAGAGGTAAGGAGCCAATGGATGCAAGATTCGGGATCAGTGAAACGAAACTCCTGCGTAGCAGATTCAATTCCCCGTTGCAGGTCCCGCCAGCGTTCTTGCGGGAAATGTAAGCCTGTTTGGTTAGCCACAAAATCACTCAGGCGGGAGAGAGAATCGGCTGAAATCTGCATCATTTCTCACCAGGTATGGCTTCGCTCAAGGCCCTTTCTTCGTCCAGGGAAAGGAATTTGTCCAGATCATGGATCAGAATCATCCCTTCCGGCAGCCCCGCAATACCTTCTACAAGTTCGATACCTGGAACAATCTTTTGTACGGAAATCACTCCTTCTGAATCGAGCTCGAGGACGCTCAAAACTGCATCTACTATGAGGGCGACGATCCTCGTAGAGGAGTGTGCAATGAGAACCTGGTCACTGAGATCGATTTCTTTCTCCGGCAAATGAAAACGCTTGCGCATGTTGATGACAGGAATGATCCGCCCTTGCACGTTGATCACTCCCAGAACGATCTCGGGCGCCTTTGGCAACGCAGTCACTTCAACGACGCGAACGATTCGTTCTACCGCAGAGAGGAAAAGCGCATATCTCTGCTCGTTGAGTAGAAAAACAACCAAACGATGCCTATTCGTCGCCATGGTACCTAGCTCCACAAAAAGGACGGATCCCGAAAAAAAGCGAACCTACTACATTCCGAGAAATAGACACCCGCGATTCCCGGAAAGGCACAAGAAACGTGCCGTTGAAGTTAGCATTATCAATCTATAATCTCGCGTAAGCGTCTCCACAAATCAGACAGATGCCGATAGATATCAAGCAAAGCCCGTGCCATAAGCGCTCTCAATTCTCTCCTCGAGAATAAAGCAACAACTTCCTCTCATGAAAAGGAAATGCCAACAGAATGAGCAGAATTTTCAATAAGATCGGAAAAGGACCGGTATACACGAGGATAAAACTACAAAATTTGAAGTGCCAAAAGAATGAGCAATAGCCGTGGACAAGTGACAATTGACTGTGATGGACGCTTCGTCACGGAATCCTTTCCATACCACCTCCTTCAAATGTTATGACTAAGCGAAGATTATTCAATCGGGATAATTCCCTCTTTTCGAAAGGAAAGATACTTAAACATGCGTAGGAATATTCCTTCTGAGAAGCGACTCTTTCGCTCACAGCGATTTCCCATTCAGGACACGACGGATCGATCGAATCATCACCTCCGTAGCTTCCTGTTTCATCACAAACCCGCGCGCGCCTGCCCGAAGAGCCCGTTCCGCATACAAGGACTCATCATGCATCGAAACCACAAGAATGGCTAAATCCGGGTATTGAATTCTCGCTCGTTTAATCATCGGCTTCCCCGCAGATTATCAGGTAAGGCTGCTGGTTAACAAACAGGGCGAGTCCTTGACGAACAACCGGATGATCATCCACGACAAAAACTCTCGCCTTGCCTTTTCTTTCGGAACAACGATATCGGACAACCTTGGCGGCCGATGAAGGAGACTGCAAAAAACCCGGAGAAATCGACAAAGAATGATGACAGAGGTTTTCGTTCCGAAAAACATTTCACGGAGGAATACCAGAAACTGTTTCAAAGGCTCGCCGATCCAGCAAAAAAGGCCTGGATGAAGTCGACAAATAGCTCAAGCAGTTACAGGGCGGGAAGTTTGTTGCCTCGGCGCGAAATAATTCAGTTCAAGTGAACGTCGCAACTGCATGCGGGAGCGATGGAGCATCACCCACAAATTCGATTCGGATATGTTGAGTACACGACAGATTTCATCACTGCTCATTTCATCCATCTCACGTAAAATGAATACCTGGGCTAATCGCTTCGGCAAGGTTGCGAGACTTTGCTCCAGCGCCTGCCAGAATTCTTTTTTCTCAATCGACTTGATCGGATTCGAGCCCCAGTCGATTGGAGCCGCCTCCTCCGTCCAGTGCCCAACCCATTCTCCTGCGGTCCGAAACGTCTCTTCCTGCTCCGTCGGCAATAGTTCAACGTTATCAAGCGGGACTTCCCTTTTTTGTTTTCGGAAATGATCGATGATTTTGTGTTTGAGTATTCCGATGAGCCATGTTTTCTCGGAAGATTGTCCACCGAATCGATCTTTCGACTGAAGGGCAGCAAGGAATGTCTCCTGCACAGCTTCCTCTGCCAGCGTGCGATCGCGCAGACGCATTAATGCATAGCGGAACAGATAATTTCCGTGTTCATCTACCCAGCACGATGGGTCAGATATCTTTGTCCCTGTATCCGCCATTACTCCAACATCCTTTTGGATTGTCCGGCTGCATAAAGAACAAAATCCACGGCCAACTCCAATACGCTAAGAACTTCATTCACGTAAGTCCAACTCTATTAATGATTTATATGTCTTAGTTGCCTTGCAATGTTGTTTTGTTTCCAGATAGTCCGAGTCAAGATATTGACGTCAAGTCAAAATATTGACAGTGAACGAGGATTGTGAGACTTCAATCTGAAATGAGCTGGAACGACCCATCGCGAATTATTATATCAGAGCATATGTGGATGTAAGTTACTGACCCGTGACGCGACTGTTATCATAGGAGAAAAGACTTTGACCGAAACACAACTTGACCATAATCATACGCATCAACAGAATCGCTTTTCTGTGATTCCGACTCCTCTCCGCCTGAATGTCGATTCAGAATTCAGCGGCAAGGGAATAACTATCGCATTTTTGGATTCAGGATTCTATCCTCATCCGGATTTAAAGGAGCCCGTGAATCGCATTGTGGCCTACCACGATGTGGCACAGCCGGATGCGAAACTTCCGGCGATGCGAAAACCGGCCAACTCGGACTGGCACGGAACCATGACTTCTGTTGCAGCGGCGGGAAATGGCTATCTGTCGGATAACATCTACCGGGGTCTTGCATTTGAATCAAATGTGGCTCTCGTAAAGGTGAGTCAAAACGGCGAAATTTCGGAGGAAAATATCGCCCGCGGCCTGGAATGGGTCATCGCCAATAAGGAACTCTATAATATTAGAATAGTCAGCATTTCCCTGGGTGGTGACGACGATGTCTCCTACAAAGACAACAAGGTGGATCAACTTGCGGAAAAGGCAATTCAACTGGGTCTGGTCCTTGTAGTAGCTGCCGGCAATTCGGGATGCATGGACCGGCATCATACTGTTCCTCCGGCCAACTCTCCGGGTGTCATTACTGTAGGCGGCTACGATGATCAGAATCAGTTGGACAACTCAAATCCTCATTTGTACTGTTCGAGTTTTGGTCCAACCGCAGATGGAATCATCAAACCGGAGATTATTGCGCCCGCAATCTGGATCGCTGCGCCTATACTTCCTCTTACCGATGCATTTAAGAAAGCGGAGGCTTTGACGGAACTCTCCGAAGCGCCGGATTACGAGTTGCCGGCACTCGCTCGTAAAAAACGCAACGTAGTTCAATTCCCGGAGTCTCTCACTCTCCATGATCCGGCAACAATCCGCGCTGAAGTTGAGTTCCTGTTGCGTGAAAACAAGATCATTTCCTCTCATTATCAACACGTAGATGGCACATCGTTCGCCGCTCCAATCGTAGCGTCTGTTGTGTCATTGATGCTTGAAGCCAATCCACGCCTGACCCCCGGAGCAGTGAAGAATATACTCATCTCCACGGCGCAACGAATCGCGAATGCGTCAATTCTCCGGCAAGGGTACGGGATGCTAAATGCTCGCGCCGCAATCGAGCAGGCAAAGCGCGAGAACCATTCTTTTGACAATGATCATTTCGTTCCTCCCCGCATTCAATCCGGAAAACTACTCTTCACTTACCACAACGATACCGTTGAGAGAGTGGAGCTTTCCGGGGATTTCAATAACTGGACATCCGGAAAACATTTCAAAAAGGACCCGGCGGGGATGTGGAAAATTGAAATCGATTTACCTGTCCCTGGCCGGCATAGATACAAGTTCATTGTTGATGGAAATACATGGGTTGATGATGCAGGGAATGGACTCAAAGAGCCTGATAACTATGGCGGCTTTAACTCAATCGTAAACATAATGTAGATTCATGAAAACGAACGAATGGCTGGAAACAGATGGACATGGCGGTTTTGCTTCGGCCGGCATTGACACGATCCGATCACGGCGATATCACGCGATTCTTCTTGCAGCAACCTCTCCTCCGACCGGCCGTCTGGTACTCGTGAATGGATTTGACGCCTGGGTGGAAACGGCGGAAGGCAAGTACGCCATCACCTCACAACGCTATACCCCTGATGTAATCCATCCGGATGGACATCTTAGAATTGAATCATTCCAGATTGATCCGTGGCCCATCTGGATATTCAAACTGGAAGACGGAACTCGTATCCGGCAGGAAATTCTAATGAAGAAGGGTTCGCCGGTTACAGCAATCGTCTGGCAAGTCGTAGGTGAACGAAAAGATGTAACACTTTCGATGCGACCATTTTTATCGGGTCGCGACTATCACTCGATGCACCACGAGAGCGGAGCCTTTCAATTTCAACCGGAGATTACAGGACAACATCTGATCTGGCGGCCGTACGCATGGATTCCTGAGATTCATGCTCTTACAAACGGGACATACACTCATGAGCCTGTCTGGTATCGAAATTTTCTGTATGAGCACGAACGGGAACGTGGGCTGGATTTCACAGAAGATCTGGCCTCTCCCGGTGTTTTTCACTGGGATCTATCGCTGGGTGAGGCTGTTTGCATCTGGAGCGCCCAGGAGAATTTTGATTCCTCCAGCGCAATGCAAACGGCAAAGGATCTCCGACAGGCTGAACGAGATCGTAGGAAGCTGTTTGCGACCCGTTTGGATTTCGCTGCAGATGCTTATATTGTCGAACGCAAAAAGGGAAAAACGATCGTGGCCGGCTACCCGTGGTTCACGGATTGGGGACGCGATACGTTCATTGCGTTGCGTGGATTGTGCTTGAGTCGTGGCGAATTACAAATCGCGCGAGACATTCTTCTGGAATGGGCTCGCACTGTTTCACAGGGAATGCTGCCCAACAGATTCCCGGATCAAGGTTCTGAGCCCGAATACAATTCGGTAGATGCCTCACTCTGGTATGTGATTGCAGTACATGATTATCTGAAAGCCGCTAAAACAGTTTCAGCAACAGATGGTTTAGTTCTCCAGGAGGCGGTCCTGTCCATTTTGACCGGATATGAAAAAGGAACACGGTTCGGGATTCGCATGGATGAAGACGGACTGCTTGCTGCAGGTGAACCCGGAGTTCAACTCACATGGATGGATGCGAAAATCGGAGATTGGGTTGTCACGCCACGCATCGGAAAACCTGTTGAGATCCAAGCGCTCTGGCTCAATGCGTTGCGATTTGCCGGCGCTTTCTCCGATCACTGGAATGCCCTGTTTGCACGAGGTTCAGAGGCTTTTGTTCAAAAATTCTGGAGCGAAAAAGATGGTTATCTGTATGACGTTGTTGATGTTGATCACGAGCCAGGAAAAATGGATGACGCTTTCCGTCCGAATCAGATTTTTGCTGTAGGCGGACTCCCCTTCCCATTGCTGGATGGAAAACGCGCCAGTTCGGTTGTTCGGGCTGTGGAAGCCCGGTTGCTTACACCATTGGGCCTCCGATCGCTTGCGCCTGGCTCGAACGGCTATTCGCCGCGCTATGAAGGCAACCCCCGCGAACGCGACAGCATCTACCATCAGGGCGTGGTCTGGCCATGGCTCATGGGACCATTCGTGGAAGCGTGGCTACGAGTTCACGGTGAAACACTGCAGGCAAAGCTGGAAGCGCGCAACCGTTTCCTGGAGCCGCAGCTCGCGCATCTGCAGGAAGGAGGCGTTGGTCACATCTCCGAAATCGCTGATGCCGACCCGCCCTTCACTCCGCGTGGATGTCCGTTTCAAGCATGGTCCGTTGGTGAAGCTCTCCGCATAATAAAAATGCTGTCCGACTCAAAAATCCCCGACCCGTAGGGGGAGCGTCCCGCCGGCGATTGCGGATGGAAGTCCGCGTGGTAGGCTGGAAGCCTGCGCTCCATAGGGAGCGCGGGCATCCTGTCCGCATTATGGGTCGCAGGCATCTTGCCTGCTTCGCACGAAACGTCTTTATTGCTGCACGATCTGCATCACATGACCGTCTGGGTCACGGACCAGGAATGCTTTCCGGAAACCAGTCAGGTTTCCATCAAAGCTGACCACGCCGGGTGAAATAAAGAAGTACCCGGACAGCTTTTTCCAGAATTCTTCTATGCTATTAGTAATGATCTTTGTTTGCCAGTTGATCAAGTCATTCGTCTGCGCATCGACGGGCGTCGGGCGTCCATGTCGGGGAGTCAGATATTCGAGGAATTCCACAGACGGGCCCGATTCAGGCTTCATACTCGTGATATGCAATCGCGCTCCGAAAACATTGTTCAGATGCTCTTGCTCGGTGCCGTAATTCTCACTTTCACCGGCAACCGAAAACCCAAGTGTGTCTCTGTAAAACTTGAGACTCGCATCCGTGCTTCCAACAACGATAGCAGTATGATCAATTCCAAGAAACAGTTTGTCGGTTTGTTGATGCCATTTTGGATTTCCCTTATCGGGAGGAAAGCTCAATATTTCCAAATGGTGGCCATCCGGATCACGAAAATAGAAAGCGCTGATCCCTCCGGCATTCTTGTTCCAGGATGGAAGTAATTGAGGACCGGTTGATGCGTGTTGTACCTTGGATTGCCGAAGGCGCTGATAGGCTTTGTCCATGTCACTGACGATAATGGCAACGTGCTGGAACCAGCGGTCGTTGCTCCGAAAATCCACGGGAACCGGTTTTCCTTCAGGCGCAAGATAATCGATCAGCTCAATGAACTCGCCACCCAGTTTCATTCGCGCAATGCGCATTCTCGATCCGAAAACTCCCTGTAATTGCTCGAACCCGGGTCCTGCTACTTCGATTTCGGAAACTTTTTCAAATGTTAGAACACTTGAATAGAATTCAAGCGCGCGGTCAAGATCAGAAACCGTAATCCCGATGGAATCGACTGCGATTCCGCCATGGGCTGCCGGCGACAGGAGGGTTAGCGCCAGCAGCCCAAGAAACAAACTCCTGATTCGATGGAAGATCAGGCTCATATTCTCTCCAGGATACGATCACCGACCCGCAGTGCGTTCGCCATGATAGTAAGGGCCGGATTTACAGCCCCACTCGATGGGAAAAAGCTTGCATCCACAACGTACAGATTGTCGAGTTCGTGAGCTTTGCAATTGCGATCCAGCGCGGACGTTTTCGGATCGTTTCCAAAACGGATCGTGCCGTTTTGATGTGCAACGCCTGCCAGGGGAATCCGTTGTCCAATGAAAAGATTTCTTGAAAACAATCCCTGATGACAGTCGTGTCCATGCATGGCGCATTTTCTTTGCTGTTGCATCAGATTCTCAAGCTTTTTGATCAATCGTTTGTGCCCTTCTTCATTATTGGGTTTGTAGGAGAGGACAATGTTTCCTTTCGAATCCAGACTAATGCGATTGTTCGGATCCGGCAGATCCTCAGACGTAAGCCAGAAGTCGATGGAATGCTGGGCCATCAGATCCAGAGTCCATCCCGGCGCAATCGCGGGAGCGCCCGCTTTCAATGTTGCTCCATCCAGTTTACCGACAAAGGAGATGTGACCCATCGGGAAATCCCAATCCGGTGAACGAAAATAAAAATCGTTGAGCCCCAACGTTTTTTGAAAAATGGTTGGATTCGGACACTTCGAAAGGGCCATCAAAACCGAATTTACGTGCCCCATATAATGACGGCCAACCGTATCTGAGCTGTTCGCCAGACCCCGCGGATGTTTACCGTTTGCTGATCGCAGAAGCAGCGCGGCTGAATTGATGGCGCCGCAAGAGATCACAACGATATCCGCGGAATACTCTTCGATCTCATCACCGCGCCGGACGCGAACTTTTGTTACAGAACGTCCTGCAGGATCGGTCAGCAGTTGCTCGACCTTCGTGTTTGTCAGCAAAGTTAGATTCGGATGCTTCAACGCGGGATCCACCGCGCAAATCTGCGCATCCGATTTTGCATTGATCAGACACGGAAATCCATCACAGGTACCACAACGGATGCAGGTACTCGTGCGTGAATTCTTTTCATCCAGCATGATTCCTATCGGCACATGGAAAGGCCTCAGTCCCTGCGCTGCAAAATCATCACTGAGCTGCTGCATCCGCGGTTCATGACTGACGGGCGGATGCGGATACGGAGCGCTTGCCTCCGGGTCTGTAGGATCTTCTCCTCTTAAGCCGTGAACCTGGTATAGATCTTCGGCTTTGGTGTAGTACGGCTCAAGCTCTTCGTAGGTGATCGGCCATTCAGGAGAGATGCCGCCGTGATGTTTGAGATCGCCGAAGTCTTCTTTGCGCAACCGGAATAGCGCGGCACCATAGAATTTCGTGTTCCCGCCAACGTAATAATTCGTGTGCGGATGCAGCGCCTTCCCTTCACCGTCGGTCCAGACTTCCTTTGTCTGATACCGGCCCTGTACGTTAACGGCGGACGGGTCCCAGTTTTCCTTTTCTCTCCGGACATAGTCTCCGCGCTCAAGCAACAAAATCTTCTTGCCGGAAGGCGCAAGCTTGTAGGCAAGTGTGCCTCCACCTGCTCCGGATCCGATAATAATTACGTCGTAACGACCATTCGATGACATTGTTTTCCTCCAGAGGCATCACGGCTTTTCCAGCATGCCGTCTTTCGTATTCATGCATCTGGTAGTCGCACCACAGAAAGTTTTCTTACAGCAACTGCAAGTACCAGACAGGAATACTCCTCAGGAAGATGAAACATCGCAAAGGCAGGAGCTGCCTTTGCGGAAAAGGCAACAGTGTCCAAAGGGTTTTTTTTAGGTAAAATAGGACTTCATTGCCGCCCTGAATCAGGGAAATAGCCGACAGGACACGGAAGTACAGGGTCGATGATAAAGTAGTGGCATGTCTATGAATCCTGGCAACCAGCTGGGTCCATATCAAATTCTCGAGCTGCTGAGCACGGGCGGAATGGGGGAAGTTTACCGCGCGCACGATCCACGTATCGGACGCGAAGTTGCCATCAAAGTCATCCTGACGGGATTGACCGGCGATGTCCAACTCATGCAAAGGTTCGAACAGGAAGCCCGTGCAGCCGGCGCCCTCGACCATCCGAATATTCTGGTCATTCACGACATCGGTGAGCAAGACGGCTCCCCTTATCTCGTCTCGGAACTTCTGCAGGGAGAAACACTGCGCGAACGGCTGATCGCGGGAGCCATTCCGCTGAAGAAGGCGCTTGATCTCGCCGTTCAAGTCACGGAAGGCCTCGCTGCGGCACATGAAAAGGGGATCATTCATCGGGATTTGAAACCGGAAAATATTTTCATTACCAGGGATGGCCGCGCAAAGATTCTGGACTTCGGACTGGCAAAGCTTACCCGGCCGGAGGTTTCCATCCCAAAACCTTCCGGCACGGAAAGCGGCACGGTTCTTGGCACAGTCGGCTACATGTCGCCCGAACAGGTGCGAGGCGAAAATACCGACCACCGCTCCGACATCTTTTCTTTCGGCGCGATCCTGTACGAAATGCTGTCAGGCAAGCGTGCGTTTGATGGGCCGACGGCCGTGGAAAAAATGACGGCGATCCTGAATGAAGATCCACTTCCGATCGGGAATTTAAATATCCCCATACCGCTGCGATGGGTGGTCGAGCACAGTCTTGCCAAAGACCTTCCCGAAAGGTACGGGGCCACGGTGGATCTTAACCATGACCTTCGGAACTTGCGCGATCATTTTGCAGATATTTCTTCTACTGGTTCTGTTGCTATGGCCGCACCGAGAAAACGACCGCTCTTGCTGATATGTCTTTTCGCGTTTGCCTTGTTGCTTATTGGCTTTGCTGGCGCATCGCTTCTACTTCCAGCCCCTGAGGGCATCGACCTCTCGTCCTTTCAGATCACCCGCGTATCGGATGGAACCAGGTACGAAAATTATGGAGCCTGGTCTCCGAATGGAATGTCGATCGTCTATGCTGCCGGCATCGATGGGATTCTACAAATCTTTACACGAAGGCTCGATTCACCAATACCAACACAGCTCACCCAATCGCCAATTGATTGCCGGTCCCCATTCTGGTCACCGGACGGAAGGCGCATTTACTACCTTTCGAGCCCAAATTTCGACCGTACACCGGGTGACTTATACGTGGTTGGAGCCGCCGGTGGGTCACCGCAGATGCTGGCGAAGAACGTATCTTCGGCTACCATCTCCGGAGATGGCAAGACTCTATTCTTTTCAAGCGTCAGTGAGAAGGGTTTGATGCATTTGTGGACATCATCGCCTCCGGGCGCTTCTCCGTTGCAGTACACAAAATCGCCATTTAATAATGAGTTCCCCGCGACCTGGCTTGCCTTTTCTCCAGACGGATCACGACTGGGATTGCTCTTCGTGGATCAAAAGGATGGAGAATTCTGGACCATCGGATATCCTGACGGAAGCCCACAGCGAGTGGCATCTGACCTGCCCACTTATAATCTGTCCACGTTCAGTTGGATGTCTAACGACTCCATCATCTTTGTTAGCGGTGAAAGGCTCTGGCTCCTCGACACTCGCTCGAAGAGGCACTATCCGATTACAGGCGACACAATGGAGGAAGGCAATCCTGCAGTTTCTCCGGAAGGAAGAATCTTGTTCACATCCACTCTGCGCCAGTATGATGTTATTCAAGTATCTTTGGAAGGCGCACCGGCCCGGGATCTTACTGCAACGGATTTGACCGAAGGTGCTCCTTCCGAATCACCGGATGGAAGTCTCCTTGTGTACTCCTCACGCCGGAACAGTTCCGATGTGATCTTGCTTCGAAATACGAAGGACATGTCCGAAAGAGTTCTTGTGACACCAGCGGATTTCAGGGAAGAAAAGATTCACGTGTCGCGTGTAGCCTTCTCACCTGACGGACGCCGGATCGCCTACAAAGTATGGTGCGAGACGGGGCCCAATTCTATCGGAGCGATCTATGTTTCCACCATTATCGGTGGCCAACCGATTCCACTCTTGCTGGAAAAAGTAAAAGCGACGCAGAGTTCGCCAAGCTGGTCTCCGGATGGAAATTGGATCGCATTTATTCGAGCTTCGAACGAAGCTTTGCCCGGTTGGGACCTCTTGAAAATCAAAGTCTTATCGGATGAACATCCTGTACTCCTGAAAAAAGATATTGGATACAACCATCCCCAGTGGTCTCCGAAAGGCGATTGGATCGCCTGCCAGGGCTATGATGGACTGTATCTTTTTTCGAAGGACGGAACGAACAGCAGAATGTTGAACAGGCAATCATGGATCACATACGGCTGGTCCAAAAACGGGGGCCTGTTGTACGGAGTCAAGCGAAACGAGAAAGCGCATCTGGCGCTTGCTTCGATTGATGTGAATACAGGAGCGGAAAAGATGCTGGGCGATCTCGGCCCGTCGCCGATCAGGATTGGTTGGGACCCATTGATGGGCTTCAGCCTTGCACCCGACGGCAAGAGCTTTACCACATCAATTCTTCGCCAGAAAGCCAACCTCTGGATCCTGGATGGTATTCACCCGCCACGCACTTTACGGGCTCGCTTGCTCTCGCGATAAGCCCGCTTATAACTTGACCGAATTCAAAATACTCCTCAGGAAGATGAAGACATCGCAAAAGCAGGAGCTGCCGCTGCAGAAAAGGCAATTCAAAATACGCGGTGACAAATACTCAAATAGCGGACCTGTTTTCTCTACCGGAGGTATACTTGATAATCTGTACTTTCTCCATAGTCACCAATCCTCCGGCTTTTGCGTTTTCGAACAACTCATCAACCACGTCAAGGAACTTTTCGATCTTTTCTTCGGAATCAACAATTTCAACGATGAAAGGAAGGTCTTCCGACAATTCCAAAAGCTTCGCTTTGTGAATGATGCTTCCCGCTCCGAATCCCTCGACCGCCCGAATCACCGTTGCGCCGGCGAGTCCTGCGTTCCTGGCGCGATGAACCAGCGCTTCGTAAAGCGGTTTGTGCTCCACCTTGTCCCGCTCACCCACAAAAATCCGAAGTAATTTCGCTTCTCCTTCAAGCCGCATGATCTCTCCTTAGAATAGCTTGCCGATGACGGACCCAGCCCAGGTTGCTACAAGGCACGTGAGAATTGTGCCAATGATATTGGCTACTCCCATGAGATAGCTCGCTTCACGAAGCAATGAGATCGTCTCGTAGCTGAAGGTTGAAAATGTTGTGAAACCTCCAAGTATCCCGATTGTAAGAAAGATTCTCACGTTCGGATTGATCACAAACCGTTCATCGAACAGCGTCATCAGAAATCCGATCAGAAAACTTCCCAGGACATTAACGATCAAAGTACCGTACGGAAAATCCTGACCGAATACGCGATAACTGGCCATTGATACCCAGTACCGGCAGGCCGAACCTATGAATCCACCAAGCCCTGCAATCATCAGTTCCCGCAAAACAATCTCCTTTCACTCGATCATGTGGAGTTCAATGGTTTCAGGCTCGCCCGTGATTTGCCGGTTGATCAGCGTTGAATCTGCGAACTAACCGCGGGTTCACCTGTTTGCCACGGTTCGCCGGCCATCACCGATTCGATTTCCGGAATTTTCCTGGGCACACGGGTGAGGTTTTCGGAACC
>Ga0247727_10004012_pt1 | contig 31804 bp, 21 predicted proteins | sample WisWelCaveWW1625_FD_202498 | JGI IMG/M metagenome (GOLD analysis project Ga0247727, IMG submission 202498) | Biofilm microbial communities from Wishing Well Cave, Virginia, United States - WW16-25 | ecosystem: Environmental > Aquatic > Deep subsurface > Groundwater > Cave microbial mat | place... | reverse complement strand
TTATGAGACAGCTACAAGGCATGGCCATTCTGTACCTATTTACTGCGTACGGCTATGCATTCACGGGAGGCTATGCGGTGGCGCCCGGATCGATTCGTAACAGCATCACGCTGGAAGTGACGAACAGGCTCATGTACACGTTGGAACATCTTGGTGCGGTCGTTGACAAGAAACCGACCTGGATTACCATCACGCGGCAGGAGGTGGACCGGAGTCAGCTGCACGCAGATTCAACAGCACTGGTTTCTATCCACTTTGATGTCGGTCCGACGCTTGCTGCGGGTGAACGGGGTGAGGTTGTGGTCGTGCTGTACTCTGGAAGCTCGATTGTTCTTCGGAAGTCCATCTCACTCGTTGGAGCATTTCCGGAGAAGTATGAGTTGAGTCAGAACTATCCGAATCCATTCAATCCCACGACGCAGATCAAGTTTGCGCTTCCCAAGGAGAGTCAGGTGAAGTTGACGGTGTATGACATTCTTGGACGCCAGGTGGCTGTGCTCTTGGACGAACAACGGCCTGCTGGGTTTTTCTTTGCTGAGTGGGATGCCACCAGCAGTGCTGGCAGCAAGGTGAGCAGCGGGGTGTACTTCTACAGGATGGAAGCACGTGCAACGGATGGGCGCGGCTCATTTACGGACATAAGGAAAGCCATTATGATGAAATGATGTGAAGAGGATCATCACCCTGAGCCCCGATCTGAGGTCCCGATATATCGGGACAAGGTCGGGGCTTTGCGTTGTTGGCTGATACTCCACTCCTTGTGACTGACAGCCATTCGCCTTGCTATTTACTCTTCCTGAATAACGACATATTTGTATAAGCGATATATTTGTGCGATCAGCTTGTAACTCTACGAAACTTTCTTATCTTATCTGCAACCGCACATATCATTGGTCCAATACTCCAATATTCCATTACTCCATTACTCCACCACTGCTTTGAAAGGGACCACTGTGGGCAAGTTAGCGTTGGTGCTGTCCGGCGGAGGTGCGCGTGGTGCGTTTCAGGCCGGAGCACTTGTTGAGTTGTTAGAGTATTTTGAACGGAACGGGAAGCGCATCAATATTCTTTCCGGCACGTCGGTCGGTGCACTGAATGGGATGGCGATCGCGCAATCGCCCTCGCTGTCCGCAGCACGTGCTGAGATTGAGCGGCAGTGGGAAAAACTGACGAACAATGACATTTATCATGTCCGAGGTTGGGAGATCTTTGCACTGATCCTCAGGTTTGCGACGACCCGTATGGATCTTTGGCCGACTGTGCCAGGCGTGGATTCCCTGTTCGACAATACGCCCTTGTACAAAAAATATATCGGCGGCTACCTCAACCTCGAGAGGATCAGAGCCAGGCATACTGTCGATGAGTTCTTTGTCTCTCTCAGTTCGCTGAATACTGGTGCATCCTACCTCAAGTCGATCACCGCTGAGCCTGATAATAGGAAGGCGATGGAATACATCATGGCCTCGACGATTACCACGGTTGCCTATCCTCCCGTGAGAACGATTGTCGAGGATCCGGACATTCCCCCGCATCTTGCCAACGTTCCGCAGCTCTACGCCGACGGTGGCATATCCAACAAGACACCGTTGAAGGCCATCCTGCGTTCCGGCGATATTAGCGAACTCTACGTCATCAATACCTACCCATCCTACCCAAACAAGACAGAGCTCAGCATCCGGGCGAAGTTTCCGAATGTGTTCGCAATGCTGATGCGCACAGCACTCGAGTTGCTGCCGAACCTGTACTTTCTGCGCGACATGGAGACGGTCCGGGACGTGAACAATGATCTGGAAGTGTGGGATCGAGTGAAGGAGAGGGTATTGGCTGCAGTGCCAGACCAGGCGGAACGGAATCGGTTAGCAGAAGTTCTGGCAAGGGATGAGGAAAAGTTTTCGTTCAAGCATGGAAATAAGCAGATTGTCAATCCGGTGATCATCGCGCCGGACGAGGAACTGCCCGTGCAGGACACGGAATTCGTACAGCCGAAACTTGGTGAGACCTTTGCGATGGGGAAAGCAAAGGCGCGGGAGGTGCTCGGCAAGCTGAAGGCTGAGAACTGGCGGCAGCCCGCATTCGCCTGAACGATCATTTCATCAATCGGATCCGGAATGTTGTTCCGACCCCTACGATGCTCTGCTTGACGTAGAGTCTTCCCTTGTGGTAATCTTCGATGATTCTCTTTGACAGGCTGAGGCCCAGTCCCCAGCCTCTCTGCTTCGTGCTGAAACCGGGCCGGAACACCTCCTTGTGCAATTTCGGATCGATCCCTTTGCCAGTATCAGTGATGTCGATTGTCGTTTTTCGACTGGACTGTGAAATTGCAAAAGAGATTTTCGCCGTCGGGCCGTCCATGGCATCCAGTGCATTCTTCATCAAGTTTTCAATGACCCACTCAAATAACTCTCTGTTAATCATTGCGCGGAACAAGCCCGGCGTCTCGATGGTGAGCTCAACCATCCGGCCTGATCTGGGTAAGCGACGCGAAATATAGTTGATGACACCTTCAATGACCTCTTGCAGGTCCTCGTCCCTTAGATCCGGCCTTGAGCCGATCTTGGAGAATCGTGCTGCCACTTTGTTGAGGCGTTCGACATCGTTGCTCATCTCCTCGATGGTCTGACGGAGCTTGGGGTTGTCTGGTGCCTCAGACTTCGCGAGCTCCAGCCATCCCAAGATGCTTGACAGCGGAGTCCCGAGCTGGTGGGCGGTCTCGCGTGCCATACCCACCCAAATGTTGCTCTGCTCATGCCGCTTGATATAACTGAACCCGATATAGGAGATGAAGATGAAGATTCCCGCGAGGGAGATCTCGATGAAGGGGAGCCAGCGCAGCTGGACGATCAGTTCTGATTCACCGTAATGGACGTAATTCAGGACGATGGTGTCATTGAGTGCGATCCGGATCGGTGTGTTCTGTCTGTCCATCTCTGCCATCGTTGCTTTCAAGAAGGCCGTTTGTTCTTCGCGCGTCATCCGTGTTGTGTCGATGGGAATGTTCCGATAGTAATTCGGGTTGTTATGTGGGTCGCTGAGAATGATCGGGAAGTCGATCGTTCGGATGATTTCATCAAACAAAAAACTATAATCGCCGGTCGCCGAATTATCTTTCGCGATGTATTCGTACGAACGTGCGTACAAATCGATGACCTCACGCTCTTTTTCGAGCAGCCGATCAGTGATTTTTTGGGAATACAGGAGCATACCGACCACGATTGCCGATGCAACGATGAGCAGAAGGATCTTGAAGTTCCCGGCTCGACCCGGCCAGGCCCTCACAGATCGGGACCACCTCGGAGGTTGGAAGGTGGGAAACACTATGTTCGCGCCCTCATGACGATTATGTGACGGTAATGGTCTGATCCCTCCTCGGGCCAACAGAAATGATCGAAATCGTTGTCCCGGTGAAATGTGCCATGGCTTCAACGTAGCGTCGTGCGTTGTCCGGCAGCTGTGCGTAGGAGGTAGCATGCGCGAGCGGGGTTTTCCATCCCTCGAAACATTCATACATCGGGGCGAGCTGCTCCAGTGTTTTCACATCCGTGGGGAATGTCTTGAGCTGTTTTCCTTTGTACCCGTATCCCGTGCACACGAAGAGCTCATCGAATGTTTCCAGCACATCCAGCTTGGTAATGGCGATCTTCTCGATTCCGTTGACGATCGCTGAATATCGCACCGCAACCGCGTCGAACCATCCGCAGCGCCTGGGGCGACCTGTTGTTGCCCCGTACTCATCGCCGGCCGTGCGCAATCGTTCCCCGATGTCATTGCGGAGCTCCGTGGGAAACGGGCCGTTGCCGACGCGGGTGGAGTACGCTTTCACGACACCGATGATGGAATTGACGGCGGTGGGGGGGATGCCGAGACCCGTGCAGGCGCCGCCCGACGTTGGATTGGATGATGTCACGAACGGGTAGGTTCCGTGATCAACATCCAGCAATGCCCCCTGAGCGCCTTCCGCAATGATGCGCTTCCCCTGCTTCAATGCGTGGTGGAGATAGAGTGAGGTGTCGGTAATATATTCATCAATTCTCTTATCAAATTCCTGATATTCCGCAATAATTGCGTCAACGTCGATCGTGTTTTCGCCATAGATCTTTGTCAGGATCTTGTTCTTCTCTTCGATGTTTATCTTCAGCTTCTTTGCGAGAACGTCGCGGTCGAGGAGGTCCACAAGCCTGATGCCGATGCGCGTGAACTTGTCGATGTACGCTGGCCCGATACCGCGCCCCGTTGTGCCGATCCTGTTCGACGATTGTTCGCGGATGAGATCGAGCTGTTTGTGGTATGGCATGATCAGGTGCGCATTGTGACTTATTAGCAGCCTGCCCCCGATGTCGATCCCCGCCGCTTCGAGTTGACTGATTTCGCTCATCAACGCTGCCGGATCAATCACCACGCCGTTTCCGATGACACACGTAATGTGTTCGTGAAAGATCCCGGAAGGGATGAGGTGGAGGACATACTCCTTCTCGCCGATGCACACGGTATGCCCCGCATTGGCCCCTCCCTGATAGCGTGCGACGATATCCACATGCTCGGAGAGCATATCAACAATCTTGCCCTTTCCTTCATCGCCCCATTGCGCACCTACGATGATTTGCACGGGCATGGTGGGTTCTCAGTTCAGGAAATCCTGTCCGATGATACTGCGGATACTTGCCTTGGTCCATCCATGAGAATAAGAATCTCACACTCGTTGATATAGAATAGTCGGAGATTTATGTATGAGAAGCAATTATTTCTTGAAGCTGTCAACTGCGGCCGGGACGGACGAATAGCTGTCGATGAGAGATGTGAGTTTCGTTACCTTGAAGAGCTCGATGATTTTCTGAGGCGCATTTGCAATTTTCAATTCCCCGCCGGCGTTTTTCACTGTCGAGAGGCCGCCAATCAGAAGTCCCAGCCCCGAGCTATTGATAAACTGAACTTTTCCCAGATCGATAACAACGTGATTCTTTCCCGCATCGATTAACTCGTGAAGTTTACTGTTGAGGTCTGATGCATCGGGACCGCCTAGCAAGCTCCCCTCCAGCTCGATGACGGTCACTGACCCCCGCTGTGCTACCTTGAGTTTCATGACGCAATCTCCGCATGCTATGGATCAACCGGTGAGTGCCCGTTTTTTCATCGCCGCCCGTTCGGTCCATTCGAGAACAACCGCGCTGGCGATATATATGGAGGAATACGTCCCGGTGACAATGCCAACGACAAGCGCAAATGAGAATCCGCGGTTGACCTCGCCGCCGAACAAGAACAATACCGATAGCACCAGGAAAATGGTTCCCATGGTGATCACCGTACGACTAAGTGTTTCATTTAGACTCTTGTTGATCAGTTCGATCAGACCCATGCTGCGAAAAATCTTCTGGTTTTCGCGGATGCGGTCGAAAATCACAACGGTATCGTTTACGGAGAGACCAACGAGGGTGAGAAACGCGGCGATCATGTTTTGGGAGATCTCAAGGTTGAGCTGGGGAGTCAAGCCATCGAAGATCGAGACAAGGCCGAGCGTTACAAGCACATCATGAAACAATGCGACCACGGCACCGACGCCATAGATGAATTTGAAACGGAATGCAACGTATAAGCAAATTACAATAAGCGACGCGATGACCGCATATAATGCACCACGGCGCAGTTCTGCGCCAATCTTCGGGCCAATCTTATCCTCCTTGAGGACCGTAAACGGATTCCTCGGAAAGTCCTCCTGAAGTCCGGATCGGATTCTCTCAGCGATCGTCGTTCCCTCACCTTGCTCTGCCGTGCGGATGAGAATGTCGCGCTCGCTTCCGAAGGTCTTGATCTCGGCGTTTCCAAACCCAATTCTGTCCATTGCGGTCCGAACATCCCCGATTTCTACACCCTGCGTGAATTCAACGACGAGTTCAGTTCCTCCGAGAAAATCGATCCCGAAATGCAGACCTTTCGTTGCCAGCGAGATGAAACCGAAGAGTATGATCGTCGCAGAAACAACGTACCAGATTTTCCTTTGTCTCATGAAATCGATGTTCGTCTTACCGAAAAACCTCATGTTCACAATCTCCCGAAAAGATCTCGTTGTCAGCCGAAGCTCACGGACGCGCTAAACTTCTCCGTGATGATGTTAAAGATTACTCGCGTGATGAAGATTGCGCTGAACATACTCGTCACAATACCGATCATCAGCGTCAATGCAAACCCCTGTACGGGTCCGGTGCCGAACTGGAACAGGATCACCGCGGTAAGAAATGTGGTAACGTTGGAATCGACAATGGCAGAGAGGGCCTTGGAATAGCCCGCATCGATTGCTGCACGGAGAGTTTTGCCGGTTTGGAGCTCCTCGCGTATGCGTTCGTAAATAAGCACATTGGCATCCACCGCCACCGCGAGGGTAAGGATAATTCCTGCGATACCCGGAAGTGTGAGTGTGCCCTGGAATCCGGAAAGCACTGCAAGGATAAAGAGCAGGCAGAACACAAGCGCCAAGTTTGCAATGGTTCCTCCCGTCCGATAGTACACCGACATGAACACAACGGTCAACAGGGTCGCCACGCTGGCGGAGATCAAGCCGCGTCGGATCGAGTCCTCGCCCAGGGACGGCCCGACAGACCGCTGCTCGATAATATCGACCGGTGCCGGCAATGCGCCCGCTTTCAGTACAATTTCAAGTAGGCGGGCCTCTTCAAGGTTATCCATCCCCTCGATCTGCGAGTTCCCACCGATGATTTTGGCACGTACGACTGGAGCTGAGAACACTGCGTTATCCAATATGATCGAAATACGCTTGTTGATGTTTGCGCCGGTGATTCGCGCCCATTCGCGCGATCCCTCGCTGTTCATTTCCATTGTTACCACTGGCTGGTTGTAGTTGGGATCAATTGTGGCGCGTGCATTTGTGATGACTCCCCCCGTGAGTTCGGGAGTACGTTTCACGGGATAGAGCATGTAGTAGTTCCTCCCGTCGTCAAGGCGTCCCGGCTTTGCACCCCACAGAAACTGCATATCGGTCGGTATCAAGCGCTTGATCTCCGGGCGCTCCAGGATACGCTTCACCTTGTCCTTGTTCTCCTCGACAACAAGCGCCTCTCCCGGGAACTGCTGAGCGTTCACCAGTGCGATCGCGTAGAATGGATGTTCAGCGGCAAATTCCTCTGGTGTCTTTTCACCTTCCGGAGTAGGGATCAATGTGGTATCTGTCATCTTCGTTGCTGCAACAACCGAATCCTTGATATCGCTGGCCGTCAGAGCTTTGTCAATTGCATCCATGACTTTGTATGCCACCTCGGGTTCCTTCAAAAGCTTGAACTCGAGAAGGGCTGTTCCCTGGAGCAATTGCCGCACCTCGGCCTCTTTTGTAACGCCCGGGAGTTCGACAATGATCCGTATGCCGCCCATCTTCTGGATCGACGGCTCCGAGACGCCATACTGGTCGACACGGTTGCGGACGATCTCCATCCCGCGGTCGACTGCTTTTTTTGCTTCATCCTCAAGATAGTCGTAGACCTCATCGTTGGTATCGCGCAAGTTGCGAAAATACCGGCTGAGGCGAATATCCCGCTCTTCACATTTTCTTCGAAACAGAAGGATGGGTGATTCATCGGAGGTTCTCGATTCGGCACGGACCTCTGTTATAATTGCCGCGAAAACATCGTCCTTGTTCTTTGCAAGGTCTTCAATGAGTTTCAACACATTCACCTCGAGCACGACTCTCATCCCGCCCTGCAGGTCCAGACCCAGCTTAATTCGTTTCATCTTGGCCTCGCGCATATCATTTTCATTCTTCTCAATAAACTGCAGACTATCCTCTCCTTGCAGCTCCGCGAGAGCTTTGTGGAACTTATAGTCGCTGTACGTCGGGTACAAGAAATACACCGATAGCGATACTGCGAACACTATGATGATAATTTTACTTCTATTCTTTCGCACCGGGTACCTCCAGGATGAAACCGCGCGGGAAACACGGTGGCAGGAGAAATTTTCTTCTTGGAAACAAAAGCGTACAAATATATGTGAAGCTGCCGCAAAAGTCAACAAATGGCGTTGCTTTTGCGAGCTCTTTCAGTTATATTTTTTCTCACCTGAGCACTAATCCTTGGAGGCGTTCTCGATATGGGGATCATGACACGCATGCGGGACAGCATGCCGACGATACTCTTTGGACTTCTTGTTGCATTTCTTATCACCATTATCTTCGATTGGGGGATGAATTACTTCGGAATGCAGTCAGGCCAGCAACAGGTTGTCGGCGAAGTCAATGGCAAAGAGATTACCTATCGGGTATTTTCGGACGCCATGCAGAATGTGAGCGACAACCAGAAAGCGCAAACAGGGAGCGAACCGGATGAAAGTCAGCTCCCACAACTGCGGGAACAGGTGTGGCAAAGCTTGGTCACACAGCAGCTGATTGAAGAACAAATTCAACAGCTCGGAATTGCTGTCACCGACCAGGAGCTCAATGATTGGGTACGTAGTGAGAATCCGCCGGAAGATTTGCGCCGTTTTTTCGTCGACTCGACTGGTCAGTTCCGGCGAGATCTCTACGAGCAATTTCTCAACAACCCGAACCAGTTCGTCCGCGACCCGCAGGGGATTGATGTCTCATATGGGACAAAATGGCTGGTCGGGTATGAGAAGAATCTCCGACAACGCCGATTGCAGGAGAAACTGCAGAGCATTGTGCTGGCCGCAGTCCAGGTTACGCCCGGTGAAGTTCTTCAACGATACAAGGATCAGAATCTGAAGTTCGACGCGCTCTACACCTTGTTCGAACCCAACAAATTGGTGAAAGACGACCAAGTCCAGCTGACGGACGCTGATCTCAGGAGCTATTATGACGAAAACCTCGATCAGTATACGTATGAAGCATCCCGCAACCTGAAGTATGTCCTGTTCAAGGAAACTCCTTCAGCGGAAGATACGCTATCACGCCAACATGATATTGAGGATGCTGCGGAGAAGGCAAGGGCAGGGATTGATTTTCTGCAACTGGTGTTCACGTACTCCGAACGCCCTGATAGCGGAGCGTTCTTCAAGCGTGGGGAGCTGGCCCCTGCCCTTGAGAGGGCGGCGTTCTCAGCCAAGCCGGGGGACATTGTTGGACCGATCTTGGATACCGATGGGTTTCATTTGCTGAAGGTTCTCGAAGAGCGAACCTCAGCCACTGAGTTCATCCATGCCAGCCACATCCTGCTCTCTTTTGATGCTGGCAAAGACTCCAATGCGGTGAAAGCATTGGCGAGGAAGCTTGTGGCTGAGGCGAAAGCAGGGAAAGATTTTGGGCAGCTGGTGCGGGAGCACTCGGCGGATCCCGGCTCTGCACAAGGCGGCGGCGACCTGGGATGGTTTACGAAAGGACGAATGGTGAAACCATTTGAGGATGCCGCGTTCAAGGCGAAAGCAGGTGAAATTGTTGGGCCGGTGCGGACCCAGTTCGGACTTCATATTATTAAGGTGCATGAACGGGACTCGCGTGAACTGAAGCTGGCCAATATTTACATTTCAATCCGTCCGAGCTCGCAAACTCGAGATGATCTGTATGACCGGGCAGTGGACTTTGCGTACAATGCAAGAGGATCGGACTTGGCAAAAGAAGCGCAACGAAGCGGATTTGATGTCAAAGAAACCCAGGTGCAGGAAAAAGGGGGAGTTGTCCCCGGCATTGGCGTCAGCGAGAATATCGTCCGCTGGGCTTTTTCGAACAACGTAGGTTCGGTAAGCGAGCCGTTCTCGATCCCGAACGGATATGCGGTGCTTGCCGTCTCTGAGGGTATTGATGCGGGAGTTCGACGTTTCGAAGACGTGAAAGAGTCTCTCCGACCACTTGCGATCCGCAAGAAAAAAATTGAAATGGCCAAAGAGATCGCCACGGAACTTAGAGAGAAATTAGCGCCAACAGATAGTCTGAGCCGAATCCCAGAATTCAATGAGGCGCTTACATTCCAAAGGACAGGTCCCTTCACGCTTGCAAACCCCGTCCCCGGGATCGGACGCGAGCAACGTTTTCTTGGTGCATTGTCCGGCCTGTCGGTCGGTGAAATCTCGTCGCCGATTGAAACGGCTCGGGGTGTGTTTTTGATCCAGCTGGTATCCATATCAGAGCTCGATTCGGCTGGTTATCATCTGCAGAAGGACGTTCTCCGCAACCAGATGCTGCAAGACAAGCGCAATCGCTTTTTGTCAGATTGGCTGGCGAAACTCAAGGACGATGCATCAATTGAGGATCATCGGGAAATTTTTTTCCGGTGACGTGACGGAGAGAGAAATGACATTGAGCAAATCTGTCATTGCACGTATTGCCCTGGTATGCCTCCTTCTGGTGTTGGTGCATGCGGCAGTGGGACAGGATAAGCCGTTTCTTTTGAGTCTCAGGGGCACCCTTACGACAGGGTCGCAGATATTTCAAAATCCTGATTCACCGGACGAGGTCGAACGGTCCCGGTTTGTCGCAATCGAGAACAGCGTTGGATACGGGGTTGAGTTGAAGTATCTGGTACCAGAGACAGACATCGCGGTCGGCATTGGTGTCGAATATATCCGAACCTCATCACCGTTTGCACTGTTCCTTTCACCGACGAGAAATCTCCCGGTAGAGGACGGGTACCGCGTCATCCCGGTTGAGCTTACCGGATATTTCATTATCCCTGTGTCCGGACCAAGGTTTGGCATTTACATGGGAGGTGGGGGCGGAGCGTATTTTGGCCGGCGAATCTACCGGATTGCCGGCGTTGATGCCGCATCAGTGGACGAAGGGCGTGGTTTTGGAATCCACGTTCTGGCGGGGATACACTACCGGCTCAATGAGTGGTTCTCCCTGATCGGTGAAATGAAGTTCCGCGACCTTCAGTTCTCCGCACGCAATGCGTTTCCGGTATCTCAAATTCGATCAGGCAACAGCATCGTTTCTGTGTCTACAAAACCCTTTCCTTCCAGAGTACATACCGACGGAATAATCTTCCAGCTTGGGACGGCATTCAGTTTCTAGACCCGACATTTCTCGCCGCTACTGGTGAGCTCCGGAGGTCGCAACTCACACGCGTCTGTTCGGCCTCCATTACTCTCATCAGGTCCGACGGCAGCTCTGGCGGGCCATTTTCGCTCTGCTCCCCCGGCGGCCGATGCGATCGTGCAACGAATGGAGAAAACACCCTTTGCAGTCTGATATGAACAGTTCACTCGCTTCTCGAAGCAAGAGGGTCTATTTGACTGGCTTTATGGGAAGCGGGAAGAGTACGATCGGACCCATACTCGCAAATTCAATCGGGTACAATTTTGTCGATGTCGACCATTCCATCGAGATGGGGGAAAAGAAGACGGTGCATGAGATTTTTCAGCAGCATGGGGAAACATATTTCCGTGCCCTCGAACGAGCGATTATTCGAGAGCTCTCCTCACAGGATCGTTTTGTCATCTCGCTCGGCGGTGGGACGCTGATCGATCCAATAAACTTTGAAATTATTCGCACGTCCGGTATCCTTGTGTACCTGAAAACACGACCGGAGCACCTTCTTCGACGGTTACATCATAAGAGCGATCGCCCACTATTGCTCAACGAGGCGATCGGTGCGCGCTTGAGTTCGAGTGACCTACGGATGCGAATTCAGGAGCTCTACTCTCAGCGCGAGCCATATTATGAGAAGGCAGATTTCACTGTGCAGACAGATGTCACACGCGTGGGCATTACAGTGGACCACATTCTGAAGAGACTTTCACCGTATCTTCGATCGTAACGTGATTTCACACACGATTTCCGTTCCGCTAGGTGCGGGAGGTTATCCCATCTATCTTGGCGTTGACCTTCTTCAGCGTTTGGGAGCACAATGCAAACTTCACAACGTTCCTCGCCGCGTCGTGATCCTCGCCGACCGGAACAGTGCCCGTGCAGCACTTCACAGGGCAGTGCGTTCACTGGAATCCGAGGGATTTGAGGTATCACCCGTCATTATTCCTCCCGGCGAGCGTCAGAAAAGTCTTACACGCGCAGAGGCCATAGTGTCGTCACTGCTCAAGATGCGCATCCCGCGTCGGGCGGCAGTGATCGCACTCGGCGGCGGAGTTATTGGAGATCTTGCGGGGTTTGTTGCTTCCATTTACCGGCGCGGGGTGGACTTCATCCAATGTCCGACAACGCTGTTGGCGCAAGCGGATAGTTCAGTTGGCGGGAAGAATGGAGTAAACCATCCGTTGAGGAAGAACGCGATTGGGACGTTCAAGCAGCCAGTGTTTGTGTTGTCGGATGTCTCGGTACTTTCCTCATTGCCGCGACGCGAAGTGATCTCCGGGCTCGGAGAGATCCTGAAATACCCAATCGTTCAGGATCCTGCGATCCTTTCGTATGTCGAGGAACATCTCGATGCGGTCCTTCAGTGTTCGAAAGACCATCTCATTGATATCAGTTCGCGGTGTTTGAGGATCAAGAGCAGTCTGGTCGCAGAGGACGAACATGAGCTGCTCAGCGATCGGGGGAGAGTGTTTTTGAACGTCGGCCATGCAGTTGGTCACGCACTTGAAAGCCTTTCACAATACCGATTGCGGCACGGGGAGGCAGTGCTGCTCGGAATCTTGGCTGAGGGACATATCGCCGTCCAGAAAGTAGGATTTCCCGCTGATGAGCGTGATCGTTTTGTCACCATCTATCGCAGGCTTGGGTGTCGATATGATATACGGGCCATTCGGAATTCTGCGATACAAAAGCGTATCTTTGGAAAAGAGCGCGTGCACTTTGTCCTTCCCCGCAAGCTAGGTGAAGTTTCTGTTGTGGACGATGTCACCTCCGATCAACTTCTGGAGGGGCTCGAATTTCTTCGAAGTCTGTAAGAACTTCTAATCTCTTCCTCATGTTGTATCGACTGTGGACAGGGGAGTCGCACCTGCGTGGTTCTCTACAACTCCTTGCATATCAATAAGTTAATTGATATATTTGATCATTACATCATTATTCACTTCCAGGAAATTCTTCGTGGTTACTCTTACTGAGGACCGGCTCAGGGAACTCTTTGGAAATTTCAAAGGTAAGAGAATTGCCGTCGTTGGTGACCTCATGCTCGATCGATATTATTGGGGAACCGTGCGGAGGATCTCACCTGAGGCCCCCGTTCCCGTTATTGAAGTTGATTCTGAGTCTGTTCGGTTAGGAGGAGCGGCGAATGTTGCAAATAACATTCAGTCACTCGGCGGCGAACCGATTCTCGTCGGATTGATCGGAAACGATCATCCCGGAGAATTGCTTCTTTCTCTGCTCAAAGACCAAAACCTTTCGACGCATGGGATTGTGGTTGATGGCTCCCGCCCGACAACGATCAAGACACGGGTGATCGCCCATTCTCAACATGTGGTGAGGGTCGATAACGAATCAAAAAGCGATTGTCCCAAGCACCTGATTCCCCCAATCATCGACTCGGTCAAGTATCATATCCATTCTCTCGATGGCATCATTCTTGAAGATTATAACAAGGGGGTAATCACGAAAGAAGTGATTCGGGAGGTCACAGCCGTCGCTCAAAAGTATGGAAAGATAATTACTGTGGATCCGAAGTTAGACAACTTCCTCGAGTTCAAGAACGTCACTCTTTTCAAGCCGAATAGGAGAGAAGTTGAAGAGACGCTTGGCGGAAGACTTCGAACAGTGGAGGATGTGGTCTGCGCAGGGAAGAAATTGATGGGGTTGCTCTCGGCACAGAATATCCTTCTCACGAGAGGAGATGAAGGAGTATCGCTCTTTGAAGCAAATGGGGACGTATCTCACATGCGCAACGTTGCAAAGCATGTCCATGATGTCTCAGGTGCAGGCGACACCGTGATTTCCACCCTGACCCTGGCACTGTCTGGCGGTGCAACGGCGCGTGAAGCTTCAGTTCTTGCAAACTGCGCTGCCGGGGTCGTCGTTGGGTCCGTGGGCATTGTCCCGATACAGCCGCGTGAACTGATGGAGAGTGTGCTTGAATTCTCCAACAATATGCGGCACGCCGAATAATGGGAAAAGTTGTTGACCTCCCGCAGCTTATCCGGATCCGTCGCAGGTTGCGCACGCAGGGGAAGAAGGTGGTCTTTACCAACGGGACATTTGACATTATCCACCGGGGTCACGTTGAGTACCTTGCCATGGCCAAACGTCTTGGGGACGTCCTGGTTGTCGGGTTGAACTCCGATGCATCGGTCCGGAGAATCAAAGGCAATGGGCGTCCGATCAACCGCAGTGCTGACCGTGCGGCTGTCCTTGTTGCGCTCGCCTCGGTTGACTATGTTTGTGTGTTCGGACAAAACACACCGGAGCGGATTATTTCACAGGTACTGCCCGATGTCCTTGTGAAGGGGGCAGACTGGAAGATAGGAGAGATTGTGGGAAACGATATCGTGAAGCGCCATGGTGGTACCGTCAAGGCGCTTCGCTTAACACCGGGCCGTTCGACATCGAACATGATCGAGCGTATTCTGAATACATTTCCCCGTTCAAATTCAGGTCACACCTACAGGAATTGAAGGCATGGGCGGATGACACATCGACAACGTGTTGAACGATTGTTGTGAAGAAGGTCCTCAAAATAGCCGTATACACCATCCTTGGGCTCCTCGCGTTCGTGATTCTGGTTGCAGGATTCACACAAACGCAAGTCTTTCGCGACCGCCTCCGCGCCGCCGCAATTGCACAGCTCCACTCGCTGCTCGCTGCCGAAGTCGGGATCGGGGAGCTTCGGGGCAATCTCGTCACAGGATTCTCGGTCGATCACATTTCCATTAAGGTTCAGGAGAACTATCTTGTCCTCGCTGACCGCCTCGATATCCGGTACAGCTTGTTTGAGATCCCCGGCAAATCGATTACCATCAGCACAATGACTCTTGTGCGACCCTCTGTTGAACTCCTGCGGGGCAGGGACGGTCAATGGAATTTTGAACGAATGATCCGCCCGACGCCGCCCGACACCTCGGCTTCATCACCGTTTCCGTGGGTGGTCTCGGTCAAAAGGCTTGACATCGTAGACGGCACAGTCACCATTGTCGATTCTGCTGCGTTGGATGGTCGAAGATCCTTACGGCGGGATTCGAGGTATGTGGACTATCATCATATCACTCTCGATGATGTCAATCTCACCACCGGCGTTTTGATCAGGTCCAACGAGAAGCGATTTGAAATCTCGTCGCTGACATTCCATGACGAGATGCACGATGTACGCCTGAAGCGGTTCGCAGGCGATTTCTCCGTGAGACCGGATGGAGCCCGCGTTGAGGACATGATCATCACGACAGAACGCTCCGATCTTCGACTCGATGCGAGCATGAATCACGTTGATCTTTTCGGCAGTCTAGAACTGCGAGAACTTCAACACAAACCTGTCCATGTCTCGCTGCGCGCACCCATCATCGACCTGAACGAATTGCAGAAGTTCATTCCCGAACTCGCGTTCCTCAACGGGACTGTCTCGATGACACTCGAGGCTGAAGGAGAGTTTGGCGGTCTTCGTGTGGAGGGACTCGATCTTGCAACAGGCAGTTCGGTTTTTCACGTTGCAGGGGACGTGGAGAATCTTCATCACCCCTCCGATCTGTACCTGAATGTGAAGTTGACCGAATGCACGTTCCACCCCCAGGACGCGAACGCGTTGCTGCCCGTGTTCGGGTTGCCTGAATATGGCTCGCTTGGACCAACGACACTGGATCTTGAATTCACCGGCAGGCCACTAGACTTCCGTACAAAATTCCAGTGGCAAACTGTTGCGGGCGTACTGCGTTCCGATAGCATTTCACTTACCATCGGGGGACAGTCGACATTACGCTATTTCGGAGAGGTAGTTGCGCACGATTTCAATCTTGGCAAATTGCTAAACAACGAACGCCTGAACAGTCGGCTCAACGGAGTGCTCAAAGTAGATGGGGAAGGGACATCCTTTGAGTATCTTGCCGCACAGTTCAGGGTCGAAATTGATTCTTCCGAATTCATGGAACAGCAGGTTGGGAAAACGCAGATTCTGGTGGACGCGCGCGAGAAGAAGCTGACAAGCACAATCGTGGCGGCCATGGGGCGGATGAGGTCGGACGTCACTGGGGAGCTGAATCTCCAGGACGAAAACAATCCGTCATTTGCGGTGGAGGGGGATATTCTGTCCCTCAATTTGGAAGATTTCCTTCATGACAAGACTCATAACAGCGACCTGACAATGAGTCTCAAAGCGACAGGCACGAACTTGTCGTGGGATAAACTCAGCGGAGACTTCCGCCTTGGCTTTTCATCTTCGCGCTATCGGGAATACAGCATAAAACAAGGGGACGTCCACCTCGTTCTCGACCAGGACGATCCACTCGACAAGGAGTTCAGGATTGAATCCAATATCGCCGATTTTTCTCTGACCGGATCCTTCAACACCGTGTACATCGCGGACCTCATAGACTATGAGGTTCAAAACCTACGGATCGCGCTCGGGGAAAAAATCGCATCACTTGATTCAACATTCTCCGCAACAATTGATCGTCGCGCCCTCATGAAGCTCCGGCGCAGTCTCTCCGCGGACCACGACACACTTGATGCTCACTTTTCTCTGACGCTGAAGGATCTTGAACCGATTTCGGTGATTACCGGGAACCGGACGTTTAACGGACGAGGCGTTCTCTCCGGTTGGATGAGGGGCGATTATCATAATCTCTCACTGTATAGTCGGCTTTCCTTGGAAGACTTCTTCTACGGCAACGTGGAATCGGGGGTTCTGATCCAAGGCGGGTCAGCGACACTTGAAATGCAAAACCTGAAGCCGACGAATCCATTCGGGGATCTGGAGGTCAAATGTGTAACCGAGGCTGCGAAGGTGCATGTCAATAGAACCGAGTTGGACAGTCTGCGACTCACACTTACATATCAGCAAGGGTACTCCAGATACACGGCCATGGGGACGTTTGACCGCGATGTGCACGTAATTCTCCAGGGGCTGGCCAATGTGTCCGAAGACCAAGTGGTGTTCACGCTGAATGATCTGCGACTGGCGTATCAGGACTTCGCCTGGACTGTGGACGGCGGCGCAGCAATCACGTTCAGCACGCATGGCGTTCGCGTGGGCGATTTCATTGTGCGCCGGAATTCTCAAGTGATTGCCCTGAAAGGGCACATTGGGATTGACGGTGACCTGGATGCATCATTCACAGCGACACATATCGACGTGGATGCATTGAAATATCTGATGTCGAAGGAAGAGCTGGGTCAGCTGCAACATCCTTTTGCCGGGCGCGCCGACCTGAGCGTCATCGCGAAGGGAACCGCTGACCAACCTGTCTACAATGCTTCGCTTCACGTACAGGACGTCTCGTTCCGAGGGGTTCCACTTGGAACGGTTCAAGGAGATCTCTCGTATGCAAAGGGTGTCTTGCTGACCCGTGTAGATGTTGTGAAGGCTGCAGGGCCGGATGCCGGGGAGCCTCAGCTGATCATCACCGGTACCATTCCAATGAATTTAGCACTTACGCGAGTCGCGGAGAGCGAACGTTCTGATTCGCGGGTGAACCTGACAATTCAGTCGGACGGAGTGCAGCTGAGCATTTTGGACCCATTGCTACCGACGTTCAACGATCTGAAAGGGATTATGAAGTGCAACTTGAAGATCGCCGGGTCACTGCGGGATCCGAATTACAGGGGGCACGTGAGTATCGAGAATTGTTCGTTCCTCTTTGTGCCGAATAATGTCTACTATACATTTGAAGGAAAGTTCCAGCCTGAGGGGGATCGAATCACCGTGCTGACCGCAACGGTTCGAAACACTCCCCAAGACAATGATATTTCGAAACGGGAGGGGATCGTTCATCTCTCCGGCGATTTTTCTCTGCGAGAACTTAAACCGACGGATTTTGACATCAAGGCCACCGGGCAGCTACTTCTGGTGAAACAGGAGACGCGGACGTCATCGCTCTCGGTGTATGGGAATCTGTTTGTGGAGATCGGCGAAACGGGACTGCGCTTTACGGGGACACTCGAACGATCTTTGCTGAAGGGCTCCGTCCTTGTGCGAAATTCAACCCTGATATTCCCGCCTACCCAGGAGACGGTTACACGGGAATCCCGATACTTCCTCCCGGTTGTCGTGATTGATGACACGTCAAAGCCCCACGATATTCAGAGGCAATCGGCCGCCGCCCGCTACTTTGGCGCCGTGGCTGACTCATTCATATGGCAGACCCCGAACGGGATGGAGGCCGGAACCGGAAAATCGTTCCTCGATGGGGTCCGCTATGATCTTGATATCGAGACTGCAGGTAGGAACACGGTTATACAGATCATCTTTGATACGCAGACAGACGAAAAACTTGTTGCCAACATCGAAGGCAATTTTTCCATTGCTGATGATGGAAAGCGATGGATAGGCGATCTCCGTGTCACGAAGGCGTTTTACAATTTCTTTAAACGGTTTGACGCCGAAGGGAGTCTGAGGTACACAGGGGATTTTCTTAACCCTGAACTCGACATCAAGACAACATATCAAGGGACGAGGACGTTGGAAGTGACGACGACGTCGATTGAGTCGGTTGACAAGGAGAAGATTGAAAAGGTCGTCGTGAACGTGGATATCACGGGGACACGAAACAAACCGATTGCAAACTTTTCGATGACGATTGATGGTGTGGGCTACCAAGAATATACCGGGCCGAAATCTGACGATGTGCAGAATGACGCGATCATTTTTATCGTCACGGGGACGTTCGGAACGAGCGAATCGGAACGCAATGCTATTGGGGCAAATATTCGTACGACTGCTCAATCTTCCGTCGTGTCAGGTGCTACCTCACTCCTCACCGGGAAGCTCTCGGAGCTGCTGCGAGCCAAGACTTTCATTAATGCCATTGAGTTTCGGTATGGGGCTGGGGAGAGCTTCACTTCATCTCCAGAGGTTCGTGTCAGTGCTACTGTCTATCACGGACTCGTGAACTTCGGCGGCAGGATCTATGAAGGAGAGTTTGACATTTCAAATCTCAGTCTCCAGTATTCGCTTGGTGATATCTTCAGCAGGCCAGCGCTGAGAAATTTTATGGTCGAGTTCGAACGCAAGGTGGATCGGGGCAGTACCGGCCTTTCAACAGAAAAGAGAGAAGTGAATTCCGCCCGACTCTTTTACCGGTTTTCCTTCTAAGGCTCATGTCGTCACGAATCCACGCTTTATCAGTTACACGTATTACTTAAAACCAGAGAGTCGAGTCGTATCACACCTTTGAAAAAGAAAATACTTACAATTCTTTCGCGCCATCCACGCGATCTTTTTGCATTGAAGGACCTAGCCAAAAAACTGAAGCTGAAAAGAGAGGAAGAGTATCAGGAACTTCGTGTTGCTGTTGATGTGCTCGAACGATCGGGTGTTCTTCGGTCGGACGCGCGAGGGCGGGTAGGGTATCTATTTGAACGAGCTGTCACCAAGGCCCTGGGTTCATCAAACCGGATCACGGGAAGGCTGAGTGTAACAAAGCGTGGCCTAGGGTTTGTCCGTATCGAGGAGACCGATGAGGATATTCTGATCCCACCGAAATTTATGAAGACTGCGCTCCACGGGGATCGTGTTGCGGTCGTTCCCTTTGCGCAAGGTTCGTCCAGACATCGGAAAGAACATCGCGACGGCCAGAGGGAAGGGGAGATTGTTGAGGTGATCGAGCGTTCTCTCACAGCCGTGACAGGCACACTGCAGAAAAGTAGGAATTTCTTCTTCGTCGTGCCGGATGACCAACGTATTTCCCGCGACGTGTATATTTCAAATGATCCGTCACTGCAGGCCATGCATGGGGACAAGGTATTCGTAGAGCTCTTGCCGTGGAATGACGAACATTTGAATCCTGAAGGGAAGCTGCTGGAGGTTCTTGGCCCGTCAGGAGATCCCCGCGTTGAGGTGCTAAGCGTTGCGCGGAGTTTCGGTCTGCCGATGACCTTTCCATCTCCTGTCCTGAATGAAGCGAATCAATTTCCGGAAAGCATTCCCCGGGAGCAGATTGCAGGACGCCTCGATTACCGGCAAAAGCTATGCATGACCATCGATCCAGAAGATGCAAAAGATTTTGACGACGCGATTTCCTACGAAGTGCTGCCCAACCGGCTTCACCGGTTAGGCGTTCATATCGCGGACGTCAGTCACTATGTGCAGCCGGAGAGCCACTTAGATAATGAAGCGTTCCGTCGGGGAACGAGCGTGTACATGGTGCATGAGGTGGTCCCAATGCTGCCAGAACGTCTGTCGAACAACCTGTGCAGCTTACTGCCGCTTGTCGATCGACTGACCTATAGCGTTCTCATGGACGTGAACGACAAGGGAATCGTTGAGAACTACCAGATACGGAAAAGTATTATCCGAAGCACACGGCGTTTCACGTACGAGGAGGTACAACAGGTCATCGAGCAAAAGAACGGTGAATGTGCCGATCTCATCCTCCCGCTCTGGCGACTCTCCACGGTCCTTCTCAAACGCAGGCAGAAGAATGGGAGTATTGATTTCGATATCGGAGAGATGAAGTTCAAGTTTGATGCAGAGGGTCTTCCCTCACATCTCATCAAGAAAGTCCGGTTAGATTCCCATAGGCTTGTCGAGGAGTTCATGCTCCTGGCAAACCAGACGGTGGCAAAGCATATTGGGCTGGTCAAGAAGGGAGAAGATGCCCATCCCTTCGTCTACCGCGTGCATGACGTCCCCGACCCCTCCCGGCTACGTGACCTCTCACATTTTGTCAAGCAGTTTGGGTACTCTCTGAATGCGAGAGATGGTGTCTCCACGCGGGAACTGCAAAGACTTCTGGAGAAGGTCAAAGGTACAGAGGTAGAGAATCTCATCCACAAAGTCGTACTCCGTTCGATGGCGAAGGCGATTTATGCTGACAAGAATATAGGACATTATGGCTTGGGATTTAGACACTACACTCATTTTACGTCGCCCATTCGTCGTTATCCTGATCTGGTGGTTCATAGATTGCTTCACGAATACGAGGGGAATGTCACAAATCACCGACGCAATGCGCTGGCACGACAATTGCCTGACATCTGCCGCCAAGCCTCCGAACGGGAGAGGGTTGCGCTCGAGGCAGAACGGGCCTCGGTGAAGGTGATGCAGGTAGAATACATGAAGCGTCACATCGGAGACGAATTTGACGGCGTTATCGGAGGTGTTACCGAGTTTGGGATATTCGTGGAGATTAATGACCTACTCGTCGAAGGATTGGTCCACGTGCGTGACCTCGCTGATGACTACTATGTGTTGGACGAGAAACATTACGCCCTGCAAGGAAGAACGCGACGGAAACTCTACAGACTGGGTGATAGGGTGCGCGTGAAAGTAGTGTCGGTCGACGCGACACAGAGAGAAATAGATTTTGCGATTGCCGACTGACGTGATCGGAACTTTTGTGCCATTTCTGCGTTTGTGAAAATCTCAGGACGCATTGCATTTTCCGCAAGAGTTTGTTAGTATTCACATGGAGGTCGTTATGAGTTTCATCATATTCGCGAGGGGACTATGAACCCGCAAATTCGGTTCGCAAGGAACATGGCGGTGCTGATCGCCATACTGTTGGTGCCTGCACTTGTCCGTGCGCAAGATGAGACGTTCGGAAAGAACAAGGTTCAGTACACGAAATTCAACTACTATTTTATTCAATCCGATCATTTTGACGTGTATTTTACTGACGGGGGAGAATACCTTGCTGAGTTCACGGCCGTTGCGGCCGAGACTGCCTATGCATCCATCAGTAAATCGTTCCGTTACCAGTTGGTCAATCGTATCCCGATCATCGTGTACAATTCTCACAACGATTTTCAACAGACGAATGTGATCGCTCAATATCTGGAAGAGGGGATCGGTGGGGTAACGGAGCTCTTCAAAAACCGAGTTGTCATTCCATTCGAAGGGGACTACAAGAAGTTCCGCCACGTTATCCACCATGAACTCGTGCACGCCGTGATTAATGACATGTTCTACGGCGGCTCGATACAGTCGATTATTGCCAACAATATCACGCTGCAGCTGCCACTCTGGTTTAACGAGGGACTGGCCGAATATGAGGCGCTTGGGTGGGATACCAACTCGGATATGTTCTTGCGAGATGCGACGGTGCACGAATATCTTCCGCCGATCAGCGGGCTCTACGGGTACTTCGCGTACCGCGGTGGGCAGTCGTTATGGTGGTATACTGCCAGGAAATACGGCGATCAAAAGATCGGCGAAATCCTGAATCGCATCAAGAGCACCCGCAGCGTTGAATCCGGATTCCGAGGGGCGATCGGTCTCGGGATAGAAGAGCTGTCCGACCGATGGCAGAAAGAGCAAAAGGTGCTGTATTGGCCGGACGTTGCCAAGCGCGAAGAGCCGTCTGACTATGCCCGCCGGCTCACCGACCACCGGAAGGACGGCGCCTTCTACAATACGAGTCCCGCCATCTCGCCGCAAGGTGACCGAATCGCGTTTATTTCCAACAGGAACGATTATTTCGATGTGTTCCTGATGAGCACCATTGACGGATCAATCGTCAAGAAGCTTGTCAATGGCCAGACGACCAGTGATTTTGAAGAACTCCACCTTCTCACGCCGGGGATTACCTGGTCCCCCGACGGGAGCAAGATCGCACTTGCCACGAAGGCGGGCAAGGAAGATGCGATTCTCCTGATCGATGTCGACAATGGCGATCAGGACAAACTGGTCTTTGGTCTCGATGGGATTTTCTCCGTCGATTGGTCTCCCAATGGTGATCAGATTACATTTGTCGGGAACAAACGGCATCATTCTGACATCTACGCCTATAACCTGACAACGAAGCAGCTCACGAAACTCACGGATGATATCTTTAGTGACTTTGATCCGGTATGGTCTGCTGACGGAACGGAGATATTCTTCTCATCTGACCGAGGAGGACATCTCGCTATCAAAGCGGTTGATATGAGTACGTTCGACTATAGTCAAACGAATATTTACAAAGTTGACATTGTATCCCAACACATTGAGCAGGTGACGGATTGGCCGAACTGCAACGAGTCCTCTGTTGTGGTCTCACATGACGGGAAGAAAATCCTTTTTGTATCCGATCAAAATGGGATCAACAACGTCTATGAGAAGAATCTGGAAACACATCAGATCCGGCCGATCACAAATTCTCTGAGCGGTGTGTACCAACTTTCATTATCGAAAGACGGGACGAAACTTGCGTTTTCCTCTTTGAACCATTCCGGCTTCGATATCTTTATCATGCGAAGCCCGTTCGAGCGTGATCTGAAGATGGCGGAATTGGAACCGACTGAGTACTTTAAGAAGCGGTTTTCCAGCCATCGTGAATCTGTTGCCGAGCTCACTCCGCCCCAGCCCGAAGGTGCGGATACGACGCAGTTATATGGAAAAGATGTGCAAATCGATTTCAGCAATTATGTCTTCGATGATACCTCTCCGGAAAGCATCCCGACTGATTCCACAATTGCCCGAATGCCGAAAGTAGCGCACAACGTCGACGAAAATGGCAAGTACAAGATTAATAAGTACAAGCTGAACTTTTCGCCAGATATCATCTACGGGAACGCCGGCTACGACACCTTCTATGGTGTCACGGGTTCGACGGTGATGGCATTTAGCGACCTTCTGGGAAATCATCAGATCGTGTTCGTGACGAACCTGCTCCTCGATCTGAAGAACAGTGACTATGGGCTGCAATACCTGTATTTGCCGGAGCGGATCGATTACGGCATATCAGGGTTTCACAGCGCGCGGTTTGTGCTCATTGCAGATAATACTCCTCTGGGGTCAAGCCTCTATCGATTCCGTACATACGGGGTCAGTGCGCTGGCATCGTTCCCTCTTGACAGGTTCGACAGGATTGATTTTGGACTGAATTGGTATAACATCTCCAAAGAAAATCTTGACGAAATAAGTTACCCGATCGAGTCGAGGACGGTGCTTCTCCCGTCACTCGGATACACCCATGATAACTCTCTCTGGGGGTACATTGCTCCCGTCAATGGTTCCCGGTATACGGTCAGCCTGTTCGGCACTCCCAAGCTCGGCAACAACGGGCTGAGCTTTGTCAACCTTACTGCTGATTACAGGACATACTTCCGTTTGGGACGCAATTACAATATTGCACTGCGCTTGGCCGGCGGTGGAAGCTTCGGTGGCAATCCGCAAAAGTTTATCATCGGTGGTGTAGACAACTGGATCAACCGCACATTCGAAGGGGGATATGTTCCCCTTGAGAATGCTGAAGATTATATCTTCCTGCAGACGGGCGTTCCGCTGCGCGGATACAACTATAATGCTGCGATAGGATCCCGATACGCCCTGTTCAACTTTGAGTTTCGGTATCCCCTTTTGGCGTTTCTGCAGGCCGGGCCACTCCCCATTGGCTTGCAAAGCATCGGCGGTGCGATGTTTTTTGATATGGGTGCTGCCTGGAACAAGGAGAAGGAGTTCGTCGCATTTACGAGAGACGATCAGGGCAGGTTGGTGACGCGTGACCTTCTCATGGGCATGGGCACCGGTGCGCGGATCTTTTTCCTGGCGTTCCTTCTCCGCCTCGATGTCGCGTGGGCATGGAACGTGAGTGGGTTCTCTACACCGAAATACTATCTCTCACTCGGTGCGGATTTCTAAGCGTTTCCTGACCTGGTAAGCGAACAGCCCTGCTTTGCCTGTGCGAGGCAGGGCTGTCCTGTTTCTGGTTCTCACAGGGGGAGGCGCTCCGGCCGGGGAATCAAGCGCACAATTTGAGATACCCTTGCGTCAGTTATCGGAAGGTGGACAGTAAAGGTGGAGCCCTTCTGAAGTTCGCTCTGCACAGTAATTGACCCGTGGTGCGTATCCGCGATCGATTTTGCAATGGCAAGGCCGAGCCCTGAGCCCCCCAGTTCACGAGACCGGGCCTTGTCCACACGGTAGAACCGATTGAAGATTTTGTCGAGATCTCGCGGCGGTATGCCGATGCCGGTGTCGCGTACATGGAACAACGCTGTGCCGTTCTGCTTCTCGATGGAGAGCGTAACGCTCCCCCCGATCGGCGTATACTTGATCGCGTTGGTGATAAGGTTCAAGAAGAGCTGGCGGAGTTTTCCCTTGTCGCCGAGAATCGTGACCGACTCATTTTTCTCCATGGAAAGGCGGATGTTTTTCGATTCAGCAAGAATCGCACTATCGCCATAAAGCTCGCTCACGAGCTCGTTAAGGTCAACTTTGGAAAGTCTTGGCTCGTAGACCACCTGGTCAGCCTTTGCCAGCGTGAGGAGATTATCCATGATGGAGCTCATGCGGAGGAGCTCTTCCAGAGCACTCGCCAGGACCCGTCGATATTCTTCTGTCGTCTTTCGGCTTCTGAGCGCGAGTTCGATTTCCCCCCTCATGATGGTAACGGGTGTGCGGAGTTCGTGTGAGGCATCCGCCGAAAATTGTTTTATTTGCGCGAATGAATCGCGTAACCTGCCAATCATGTCGTTGATCGTAGAGGTGAGCCTGCCGATCTCATCATTGACCCGGCGGTCAGGAATCCTCTGATCCAGGTTTTCAGCGGTGATTTGCCGAGCGCGCCGTGTGACTTCGTCCACGGGCCGCAGTGAGGAATATGCAAGGTAGAGACCGCCGACCACGGAGATCGCAACCGCAATCGGGATCAGGACGAGAAAAATCGAAAAGAGGTTTTCAAGGGCTTCCCGCAGCTCAGCCAGAGGATACCCGACCAGGATAATGAAGTTCTTGTCGCGTGTGGCGGCAATGCGGACAGCTTCTCCCTGGAATCGCATTGTGGCAAGGTGCGTTGCGTTCAGCACCAGAGAATCGGGTATCATGAGACTGTCTTCACCAAGACTGTAGGAGCGGTAGAGAAGCGTCCGGCGGTTGTCTGCTACCTGAATATAGGTCTTCTTGGGACTCAGAAGAGTGTGTTCGTAGATCTGATTCCAGATTTCGTCTGCTGCGTCGTCGGGTGGAGGCTCGTGCTGAAGGCTGTCCTTGACGACAGCGTGCTGTTGTTGCCGCTTTCTCAGGAGTGCTTCGAGAGGTCGGCGGCTCGGCCGTATCCTGCTCGAACGCGGTTGGATGAAATTCTGTACCCACCGTACTTCGTTTCCAAGCGAGAAATCCAGACTCTCCGAGAGTTTTTCGCCGGTATAGAAGTAGGAGATGACTCCGAACGCGATGAGCGTCGAAAGGACAATAATGGCATACCAAAAAGTCAGCCGGGCACGGATGGATTGAATCGGGAAGGGCATGGACTTAATCCTCTTTTATGACATATCCCGCGCCTCGCACAGTATGGATAAGCTTCTTCTCGTGATTGTGATCGACTTTGTTCCGCAAATGGTTGATGTACACATCGATGATATTCGTTCCCGTGTCGAAACTATATTCCCAAATATGCACTGAGATTGCGGCCCGCGTCAGCACTCGTTCTTTATTCCGAAGGAAAAACTCTAAGAGCGCATATTCCTTCGCGGTAAGCTCGATTCTGCGGCCGCCTCGCCGTGCTTTGTGTGAGACGGTGTCGAGCTCGAGATCCGCAATGGTGAGTACCGTTGATTTCTCCTGCGCACCTCGTCGCAACAACGACCGGATCCGGGCATGGAGTTCCTCAAAGGCAAACGGCTTGGTCAAGTAATCATCAGCACCGCTGTCCAGTCCGGCAACTTTGTCATCGGTGGAAGCTTTCGCCGTCAGCATGAGGATCGGTGTTGTGCCTCGATGTGCCCGGAATTCTTTCACCATCTCAAGGCCGGTCTTCTTCGGAAGAAGAACGTCAACGATGAGAAGGTCATATTTCTCCGATTCTGCCATCAGCAGCGCTTTCTCTCCGTCATATGCAACGTCGACGCTGTATCGCTCTTCCTGCAGACCTCGCTGGATAATGTGTGAGACCTTCTTTTCGTCCTCTACTACGAGAATGCGCATAGTGCAACAAAAGTAAAATATTTTAGGATGAGTTGCAAAAGGGGAGTGCCTGAATTCTGACCCTCCATCCGAAACATCAGCCTTGGATTCTTCTGGTTTTTTCTCTATATTTTGAGTTGTTGACAACGTTGTGCACGAAACGCATGAAATTCATCCCGCTGTTGTGCTTCTGTATCGCCTTCCTCTGTGTGGGCTGTCTTCAAAGGATTGCTGTCTCGACCGTCGGCGGCATTGTCGACGATGGTTTCGAGGGATTCACAGAAGAACAGGACCTCGATCTGGCTGAGAAAGCCCTCCCCGCAAACCTGAAATTGCTTGAGGTGATGTTGAAGAACAGCCCCGATGACGAACGGCTCCTCCGCCTCTTGAGTGAGGGGTACAGCAGCTATACACTCGGGTTTGTCGAAGATGTTGATATTGAGCGTGCCCGGAGATTTTATCTGCGTGGTCGAGATTACGGTCTGCGTATCCTGAGACAGGATCGGGACCTCGCGAAGGCGTTGGATGGTTCGGTCGATGACTTGAGCGCAGAGTTGGCGAAACGGGACAAAGATGATGTGCCCGGCGTTTTCTGGACCGCGTTTGGGTGGGCAAGCTATATCTCTCTGTCGTTGACGAATCCCGATGCGTTGATTGATCTTCCGCGGGTCGAAGCGATGATGCGATTTGTCGTGAGGACTGACTCCGCGTACTACTATGGAGGGGCATATGTCTTTCTGGGGACCCTGTACGGGAGTCGGCCAAAGATGCTCGGGGGAGATATCGAGCGTGCAAACGACTATTTCGAAAAGGCGCTCACGATCAATCAGGGCAAATTTTTGATGACCCATATCTATTATGCACGATCCGTCGCCGTCCTAACGCTTGACGACGCCCTGTTTGAGGAACTTCTTGCAACGGTCGCCAACACGTCCCTGGATGTCTTGCCTGGCTTCCGGCTCGCCAACGCCATCGCAAAGAGAAAAGCGAAGGTGCTCCTGGAGAGGAAAGCGGATTTTTTCTAGCGGAACCATTCGAAAAGGAGGTTTACAGTGAAGGAACTCCGTACGTTTCTTGGTGCAATCCTGATGGTTGTGATGATCGCTTTGACTCATGGCGCTATAGTTGCCCAAGAGCATGTGATCAAGTTTGCCACGCTGGCACCTGAAGGAAGTACATGGATGAATGTGATGAGGGAGTATGACGCTGCAATACGCAAGGAGAGCGGTGGGCGGTTGGGCTTTAAAATCTATCCCGGTGGTGTTCATGGGGATGAGAAAGATGTGTTGAGGAAGATACGGCTCGGACAGCTCCATAGCGCAGGGTTCACAGGCGTTGGCCTGGGGGAGATCGCTCCAAAAGTCCGCATAATGGATGCACCGTTCTTATTCGAAAACTACGGTGAAGTAGACCATGTCTACGGCGTGTGTGACCAAGAGTTCAGCCAGGCGTTCAAGGAGAAAGACTTTGTTCTGCTTGGCTGGGCTGAAGTTGGTTTTGTCTATGTCTTCACTAATACTCCCGTCAGAACACTCGCCGACATGAGCAGCATAAAGATGTGGATGTGGCAAGGTGACCCGATTGCCGAGGCGACATTCAAGGCGTTTGGCATCAATCCCATCCCGTTCTCCATCATTGATGTGCTGACCTCATTGCAAACCGGGCTTATCAATGGTGTGTACATTAATCCCCTTAACTTGATTGTGTTACAATGGAACACGCGCGTGAAGTATATGATGGGGGTACCTCTTACAGACGCGAGCGGTGCTGTTGTTGTCTCGAAGAAAAAGTTTGATTCCCTTCCTGCTGTTCTGCAAGAGATCCTCGTGCGAAATGGGAGAAGGTATATGAGAGAATTGACCAACAAGAGCCGGGATGAGAACGCAGCCGCCATTGTCACGTTGAAGAGGAGTGGTATCCAGGTTGTTGAAGTTGCCTCGGCGACAACCCTCGAGGAATACGTCACGACAGGGAAAAAAGCCCGTCACTCTCTCGTCGGAAAACAGTTCGATCAGCCCTTCCTTGACAAGGTCGAGAAAGCGGTCGCTGATTTCCGAAAACAGCACAGCCTTTCCCGATGACGTTTCTCCGATCGCTTGACCGGGTCCTCGCTAAAATCGAATTTATCCTCCTCGTGATATTCCTTTCCACCATGGTGGTTCTCGCCTTCACGCAGGTTGTCTTGCGTAATCTCTTCGGAACTGGGTTGTTGTGGGCGGATACTGTTGTGCGGCATCTTGTGATATGGGGAGGATTTACGGCCGCTGCAATTGCGACGAGCGAGGATCGCCATATCAGCATTGACGCGTTGACCAAATTCATCCCTGTCCGCGGGCGACACGCTGCACAGATCTTCACGAATCTGTTTGCGAGTGTCGTCTGTTATTTTCTTATGAATGCGGCGTGGAAATTCCTGCTTGATGAAAAAGCTGCCGGCGGTGAACTGGTCCTTTCAATACCGACGTGGATTGCCCTCCTCATCATTCCTGTGGGATATGGACTCATGGCGATCCATTTTCTTGTGAAGCTTCTTGAACGAGGCGCGTCTGCATTCGGCGCGAGAACTGAGGCCCGGTAACTCATGGAGACCTTTTTGTACGGCCTCGTGTTGGTGCTCCTGGCGTTGTTCGGCGCTCCGCTTTTTGCGATTATTGCCGCAATTGCAATGCTCGCGTTTCAAGCCGAAGGGATTGATTCCTCAGCAGTGATCGTTGAACTCTACCGGATCGCAAGCAATCCTACGCTCGTCGCAATTCCATTGTTCACATTTGCCGGGTATACCCTTGCTGAAAGCAAGGCGCCTACGCGCATGGTGAACCTCGCGCGCGCATTTTTCGGTGCGATCCCCGGCGGGCTCGCCGTCGTTGCGCTTGTTACCTGTGCCCTCTTCACGGCATTCACAGGCGCCTCCGGGGTCACGATCGTTGCCCTCGGTGGTCTGCTCTATCCTATCCTCATCAAAGAGCAGTACCCTGAACGGTTCGTGCTCGGATTGATCACCACATCAGGAAGTCTCGGACTGCTCTTTCCCCCCAGTTTACCGCTCATTCTCTATGGATTGGTCGCCGGCATCAGCATCGACAAGCTCTTCACGGCTGGAATTGTTCCTGGTATCCTGTTGGTTGCAATCCTCTCAATGTATGCCATCCAGCAAGGGAAAAAGCTGCGCGTGCCTCAAGTTCCGTTCCAGTGGCACGCGGCCTGGTCCGCCATCCGTAATGCTGCGTGGGAGATCCCGCTCCCCCTCCTGATCATCGGGGGCATTTATCTGGGAGTGTTCACTGCAACCGAAGCTGCGGCCGTGACGGCATTCTACGTGGTGGTCGTGGAGGTGTTTATCCTGAAGGATCTGAAGTTGGTCGCCGACCTCCCCCGGGTGATGAAGAACAGCATGTTGCTGGTTGGAGCGATCTTGATGATCATCGGTGCCGCGATGGGACTCACGAACTATCTCGTCGACGAAGAGGTGCCCGCTAAGCTCTTCGAGTTCACGAAAGAATTCATCTCCAGCCCGGTCGTCTTTCTCATTGTCCTCAACCTATTTCTGATCGTCGTCGGAATGATGATGGACATTTTCTCTGCGATTATCGTCGTGGTGCCTTTGATCAAGCCGATCGCAGCGGCGTATGGCATTGACCCTGTTCATCTGGGCATCATCTTTCTGACCAACCTCGAAATCGGTTATCTCACTCCGCCCGTTGGCCTCAATCTTTTCATATCCAGCCTCCGTTTTGGAAAACCTGTGTTCACGGTGGTGCGAGCCACGCTGGTGTATATCGGCATCTTGTTGATCGCATTGATCATCATTACCTATGTACCCGCTTTGAGCCTGTGGCTGGTACGGGCATTGGATGTTCAATAGAGGGATGGGACCTAGAAGTCCGGTCGAAAACCCTGTCTAAAATATAACCACAGAGAACGCAAAGGTCGCAGAGGAAAAGAACAAGAGATAAGAGGTGTTTTTTAGAGGAATCTCTCGAAGTGCGCTCGAAAATCCCGTCCAAAATATAACCGCAAAGATCGCAGAGGGAACAAAAAAGAGGTAAGAGATCTTTTTTAAGAGGAAATCTCTCGAGTTTGCTTGAAAGCCTGTCCAGAATATAACCGCAGAGAACGCAAAGGTCGCAGAGAAAAAAACAAGAGGTAAGGGATCTTTTTCAGGGGAAACCTCTCTTAGGGGGCTATCTTTCGTTTGCCAAGATGTGCGGTGATCCTACCGCCAATGTCCCACTAACGCTGTAATTCAAGACGCTGCTCGAGCACTGCTTCACCTGCCTTTAGGCGGATGATATACCTGCCGGGGCCTACCCGCGTGGGAGGAAGTCCGACGATGTATGTTCCCCCATCGTGGTCGCCACTTGCAAGTGTGGCACCGGGAGCTTCGCGCTTTGCCCGGGGGTCATGAAGAAGCTCAAGAAGAACATCAGCTCGTTCGGCGAGTCGATAGGCAACAAGTGTTGGTCCAGAACCACTTCTCGGAATCGACACAGAGAGACTCGTGACACGCAAAAGCATCCTGCCTATCTCCACTGCTTCCTTCACAACGACGGTAGCCGTCTTAGAAGGCGCGCTCTCATTGTTTCCTTTATCGAAGGCTGAAACGGCATAGTAGTATCGCAGGCTGCCAGCCTCTTCTACCGTGTCGATGTGATGGGTGACGTTGGAAGATGTTATGGCGGCGGTACTCTGAGCAGATCCGAATGGAATCTCGGGTGTTTCTGACCGGTAGACCGCGTAGTATCGTGCCGTGTCCCCATCGCTTGCCGGTGAAGGTGGAATCCACTCAAGGTGGAACACATTGGTTGCACTTTCTGTCACGGTAAGGTGTCTTGGAGGAAAAGGGAGAATTGAATCTTTCCAGTTCATCGGTGGAATAGTCGCAAGGGTACGGTATCTGTCTCCAAGCATGTCAAACCCGTGAATGTGCTCAAACCGGAAGAACACCTGTCCCGCGACGCCGCATGACCGTGCGGTGTCAATTTCTGCCGGAAGCTCTC
>Ga0247727_10004011_pt1 | contig 31804 bp, 28 predicted proteins | sample WisWelCaveWW1625_FD_202498 | JGI IMG/M metagenome (GOLD analysis project Ga0247727, IMG submission 202498) | Biofilm microbial communities from Wishing Well Cave, Virginia, United States - WW16-25 | ecosystem: Environmental > Aquatic > Deep subsurface > Groundwater > Cave microbial mat | place... | reverse complement strand
CGGCCGACGAGGGCGCCGCCTTCCTGGCGATGCACGAGCTGCCGCTCCTTCACGGCGTGGAGGCCCCGCGGGACGCCGAACCTGGGCTGCGCATCCGCGACGAGCGCATCGACGAAGGGCTGCGCGTCGCCTGCGAGCTCGCGCCCCATCAGGAGTCGCTCGCGGCGCGCGACCTCGGCGTCGCGGTGATCAACCTCCTGCCGCAGGAGCGGTTGGGCGGCCGCGCCATCACCGAAGTCGAGCTCTACACCCGGAGCGGCCTCGCCATCGAGTGGGGCCGCTCGTCGACCCACCCGCGCTTCGGCGCGCTCGAGCCGACTCCCGACGTGAAGGTCCGCGGGCTGCTCCGCGTCGCGGCGTTTCATCCCGAGCTCGCCGGGATCCGGCGCATCCGAGCGCAGTTCGACCCGGCCTTCGTCGTCTTCGACGAGGAGATGCCGGTCGCGGCCGCCCCGTCGCCGCGCTCTCCCTCGCAGCGCTGACCACCACCCTCGGCGCCGCGCCTTGACCGTGCCTTGAACGTGGAAGGCGCGCCTATAGACTCTCGCCTCCCTTTTTCCGGCGAGCGGCGCAGCGCGAACGAGTCGACCCCGAATGAAGACGACCTATCCCCGAGCGTGCGACGTCCCGCGCGCGTGGCACTTGATCGACGCCAACGGGCAGGTGCTCGGGCGGATGGCGGTGCGCATCGCCACGATCCTGATGGGCAAGCACCGGCCGATCTGGTCGCCCCACGTCGACACGGGCGAGTTCGTGATCGTCGTGAACGCGGCCAAGGTGAAGACGACGGGCACCAAGCTCGAGAAGCGCCTCGTGCGCCACCACTCGGGATGGATCGGCGGCCTGAAGGAGATCCCGGCCACCCGGATGCACGCGAAGAAGCCCGGCGAGCTGATCCGGCTCGCCGTGCGGCGCATGCTCCCGAAGACCAAGCTCGCCCGGCACATGCTGACGAAACTCAAGATCTACGGCGGACCCGAGCATCCGCACGCAGCCCAGGCCCCCAAGCCGCTCGTCCTGAACGGATGACGCACCCCACATGAGTGCCGACCTCAACGTCCCCGAAGCGCTTGCTGCCTCGCCGGCCGCCGCTGCCGTCGCCACGGAAACGCGGCCCGCGCCGCGGCTCCGCGGCAAGAAGCTCGGCGGCTACTACTGGGGCACCGGCCGGCGCAAGACCTCGGTCGCGCGCGTGCGCGTGCGCGAGGGAACCGGGACGTTCATGGTCAACGACCGCGACGTGAAGGTCTTCTTCCCGACCTCGCAGGAGCTGCTCGACGCCCGCGCGCCGCTCGTCACGGCGCAGGTCGACACGAAGTGGGACGTCTTCGTGAACGTGAACGGCGGCGGGCCGGTCTCGCAGGCCGGAGCCGTGCGGATGGGGCTGGCGCGCGCGCTCTGCAACGCCGACACGACGCTCGAGCCGGCGCTGCGCGAAGCCCGCTACCTCACCCGCGACAGCCGCATGAAAGAGCGCAAGAAGTACGGTCAGCGCGGCGCGCGGCGACGCTTCCAGTTCTCGAAGCGCTGATCCGAATCCCGCGTCGTTCGTCCGGGAGCTTGTCGTGGCCGGCCACAGCCATTGGGCCAAGATCAAGCGCCAGAAGGGGGCGACCGACGTCAGGAAAGGGAAGGTCTTCTCCAAGCACGTCCGTCTGATCATGACGGCGGCGCGCATGGGGGGCGGCGACCCCGACATGAACCCGCGGCTGCGGCTCGCCATGGACAAGGCGCGCGCCGACGGGATGCCGAAGGACAACGTCGACCGCGCCATCAAGAAGGGGTCGGGCGAGACCGGCACCGCCGCCTACGAGCCGGTGGTCTACGAGGCCTACCTGCCGGGCGGGGTCGCCTGCCTGATCGACTGCCTCACCGACAACCGCAACCGCACCGTCGGCGAGGTGCGCAACGTCCTCGAGAACAACGGCGGCCGCCTCGCCAGCGGCGGCAGCGTCCTCTGGAGCTTCGAGCAGCGCGCGCTCTTCCGGGTGCCGGCCGCGTCGATCGGCGAAGAGGCGCTGGTCGAGGCGGCGCTCGCCGCCGGCGCCGACGACGTCCGCACGGTCGGCGACGAGCACGAGGTGCTCGCGGCGCCGCAGAAGTTCGCCGAGGCGCGCGACGGCCTGGCGGCCGCGAAGATCCAGGTGAAGAGCGCCGAGATCGCGTGGATCCCGAAGTCGACGGTCGAGGTCCGCGACGTCGAGGTCGCGCGCAAGATCGTCGCGGCGCTCGACGCGCTCGAGGACGACGACGACGTCCAGACCACGTTCACGAACTTCGAGATGAGCGATGAGCTCGTCCGCTCGATGAGCGGCTGACCGGCGCGCCTCCCGCGCGGGGGGGCATGGAACTTTTTTCCAAAGTCCCGGGGGCGGAGTGTCGATAGAGGGAGCGGCCGGCGGTGCGCCTCCCCGGCAGGGGAGACGGTCGCGGCCGACGCGGAGGATCGATCGTGTCCGAGAAGCCCCTCGTGCTCGTGGCCCACTTCGACGCCGGCGAGCGGGAGCGCATCGCGGGACTGCTGCGCGCGGCCGGCGCCGAGGTCGAGGCGGCGGCCGACGGCGAGACGGCGGCGCGGCTCGCCAACGAGCGCGGGTTCTCGCTCGTCGTCGCCGCCTGCCTGCTCCCGAAGGTCTCCGGCTTCGAGCTCTGCCGGCGGGTGACCGGGACCGGCGCGGCGCGCGGCAGCGAGGCGAGCGTGCCGACCGTGCTCCTCTGCGACGTCGACGATCCCTACGTCCGCGCGCGTGCCCGACACGTCGGCGCCAGGAAGCTGCTCTTCGGCGCCGTCGGCGAGCCGGAGCTGCGCGAGCTCCTGACGACCTGCTTCGAGGGCGTCGATCCGCTCGACCTCTCCGGCCTCACGCACGGCGGGCGCAAGAGCCACGAGCTCGTGCGCGAGCTGCTCGGCGGCAGCGGTCCGCGCGAAGGCGAGCCGATGTTCGCCAAGGTCACCGACCCGGTGACCGGCCTGCTGAACGGCGACTTCCTCGCGCTCAAGGAGCAGGAGGAGTGCAAGCGCTGCACGCGCTACGGGCAGCCGCTCGCGCTCCTGGTCGCGGAGATCGAGAACCACGACCGCCTCGTGGCCGACCACGGCCGCGCGGTGGGGGACGAGGCGCTCCTCGAGGTCGCGGGCGTCTTCCTCTGCGAGTCGCGCGACGTCGACGTCGCGGGCCGTGTCGGCGAGGCGCGCTTCCACCTGCTCCTTCCGAACACGAACCAGGACGGCGCCCGCGTCCTCGCGGAGCGCATCCTCGACGGCTTCGCCGGCCGCGCGATCGGCGTCGGCGGGCGCGAGATCCCGATCACCATCCGCGTCGGCGTCGCGGCGCTCCCGGGCGGCGCGAAGTGCACCGCCGACGAGTTCGTCCTGCAGGCGGAGCGCGACCTCTCGACGGCGCGCTCTTCGAGCGACGGCCGCAGCGACGCGCTGCGCGCGGCCGTTCCGGTCGAACCGCTGCCGCTCAAGCCCGCGACGAACGGCTGACGTCGTCTCCGACCTCGGGGAGCCCGCGCTTGCGCCGCTCCTCGCGGATCCGGGCGCGCACGGCGTCGAAACGGGGGACCATCGCCGGATCGAAACGCGGCTCGCCGCGCTCGCGCTCGACCCGAAGCTCGGCGCGCAGCGCCTCGATCGAGCCCTGCAGCTCGCGCGGATCGAGGAAGCAGGTCGGCGCCTTCACGGCCCGAAGGTGGTCGAGCGCCCGCTCGAGCAGCGCGAGCGCGCCGCCGTGGTTCCCGAGCCCGCGATGGTGGAGCGCGACCGCGAGCTGGATCAACGCCTGGAGCAGCCGGCGAGTCGCGCCGACCTCGCCGCTCCAGAGCTCCTCGAGCGCCTCGTGCGCGTCGTGGTGTTCGCCGCGATCCAGGAGCTCGAGCCCGCGCAGCAGCCGCGGATCGAGCTCGGTCGGGAGCTCGCCTTCCATGGGCGCTGCCGGCCTCACCGGCGCCGCACGAGCGCGCTGCGCTCGGCGTCGCTCAGCACGTCGGCCGCGTCGGCGAGCCAGCGCGCCGCGTCCTGCGGGTACCCGGCGGTCGGGGCCAGTCCGGGCTTGCGCGCCTCGAAGTGGACGTTCAGCCGGCGGAGGAAGAGCTCGCGCAGGTACTTCGCGCAGACGCTCGCCAGCGCGACGTGCAGGTGGCGGCCGTCGCCCTCGACTTCGAAGGCGAGCTCGATGGTGCGGCCGCCTTCGCGCACCGCGTAGCTCGAGCGAGCCTCCGACTCCTCGATCGGCGCGATCGGCCGCAGCGGGAAGACGGTGCGCAGGAAGTCGGCGTAGTAGCGGCGGCCGCCGAGGCGATCGACCGTGATCGAGAGATCGCCGTCGGGCGCGAGCGCCGCCAGCCGTCGCAGGATCGGTGCGAGCCGCGTGAGCTCTGCCTGCGCCTTGTTCAGGCCGCGCTCGAAGCAGCCGTTCAGCTCGCCCTCGAGGACGGGGCGCACGAGCGTGGCGACGTGGTCGAGACCGCGCGCCGCGAGCTCGGCCGGCCAGCGCTCCCGCCACTCCTGCACGAGCGCCGCGTCGACCTCGCGCGGGAGCTCGCGCCCGCCGCCGTCGGTCCGGTACCACGGCGGCAGGCCGGGACCGCCCGGTCCTTCCGATCTTTCGTCGAGAAGATCCTCGAGCCGCGTGGCGCCGGCTTCTCGCGGCCGCAGCGTCGAGAGCGCGGTCAGCTCGAGCGGCGCGAACGACCGCCGGCCGCCGAAGAGCCGCTTGCTGTCGTCGATCGGGAGGCGCCGCGGCGCCGCCGTCGGCTCGCGCGCGACCACGCCGTCGAGGGCGCGGTAGAGGTCGGCGAGCGCGCCCGCCTCGCCGCGGAAGAGCGTCGCGCCGAAGACGAGAGGGCCAAGCGTCGGCCCGAGCCCCGCCTCGTCGACGCCCGCGACCGCGGCGCGCTTCATCGCCGGCCCGTTCCTGCCGATAGACGGCTCATGCGCATCTTCCTCGCCGTCACGCAGCCCGTGCTCGCCGACCAGATCAAGGTCGGGCTCGCCGCGTTCGGCGGCGTGCAGATCGACCAGGAGCACGGCATCCTTGCGCTCGAGAAGGTCCGCCGCCTCGACGTCGATGCGCTCATCCTCGACCTCGATCCCAACGCGCCCGAGCAGCAGGAGCTGCTCGACAAGGCGCGCGACGAGGTGCCGGGCCTCGACGTCATCGTGATCTGCCACGAGGCGATCGCGGTGAAGCTGCGCGAGGAGAAGGTGCGCGGGCGGATCTTCGCGCTGCTGAAGGACCCGCTGATCCCCGTCGACTTCTTCCGCACGATCAGCCGGCTCCGCCAGAAGCGCGCGACCGTCCACTCGCGCTGAGCGCGAGCGGGCCGCGTCGCTTGCGCCGAATCGGCTCAGGCGCCTTGCGGTCGCGAGCCGCGAGCTTGCCGGCGGCTCGCGTCGCTGCCAAGCGGCGAGCCCGGCATGAGGTTTGTCATCGCCGCCGCCGAGTCACGACCCTGGTTCGACCCGGCAGCTCTTGGAGCAGGGTGCCCACCCGATCGCCGGAAGTCGGACCACGAATGCGCAACGAGGGGCAGGCGAACCGGCCTGCCCCTCGTTCTTTCGGGCAGGCGAACCGGCCTGCCCTTCCTTCTTTCATGGGCTATCACCGGCTCGCCCTAGGGTTCGTGACGTCGAGCTCAGGTGCCCGGCAGGACCATGCCGGTGACGATGCCCTCGAAGATCGGGCGGCCGTGGACGAAGGCCTGCGTGTCGAAGACGCCGAGTTTGCTGCGGATCTTCCGCGCGCGCGCCATGACGATCACCCGGTCGCCGGGAAGGACGGTTCCTCGGAAGCGGACCTCGTCGACGCCTCCGAGCGCGAAGACGCGAGACTTGTCGTTCTGCATGCGGCAGAAGAGGTAGCAGCAGAGCTGCGCGGCGCTCTCGACCATCAGCACGCCGGGAAAGAGCGGGCGTCCCGGCAGGTGGCCGCGGACCCAGAACTCGGCCGGCGAGAGCTGCTTGCGGGCGACGGCGACCTGCGTCGCCTCGTCGAAGACGAGGATCGCGTCGAGCATCTCGAACTCGTGGCGCTGCGGCACCCATTCGCGGATCCCCTCCTTGCCGACGATCACCCGCTCGAGGTCGATCGCGTCCGGTCGGAGGATGGGGGCGGCGGCGGGCATCTCGTCGGACCTCACTTGTCGCCACGCGCGCGGGCGACCTCTCTCATCGGGGCGCGGCGCGACTTCACTGGCCTTGACGGGGGGCGATCTCAAGCAGGACCGGCACCTCGCGCATCGAGTCGCCCGCCGCGACGGCCACCGGCTCCTCGTAGAGGCGGAACCCCTGGACCTGCACGCGCAGCTTGTAGCTGCCCGCGCGCACGAAATCGAGGCGCGCGACGCCCTTCAGGTCGGAGTAGCTCGTCCGGACCGGCCGGTCGCGGCCGTCGTCCATCGACTTCAGCAGGACGACACGGGCGCGCGCGACCGGCTGGTCGGCGACGTTCTTCACCGTGAGCTTCAGCCCGCCGAGCCGCTCGAGCGTGAAGTCGCGCAGCACCTCGGCGCCGGGGTCGAGCCGGAACTCGCGCTCGTCGGCGAGGACGTCTCCGAGCAGGCCGACGCTCAGCGTGTAGCGGCCGGGCGGCAGCTTCCAGAACGAGAAGCGCCCCATCTCGTCGCTCTTGGTCATGCGCTGGACGGGCGGCGGCGCGTCGCCGTCGATCGCCACGACGCCGAGCGTCACCTCGAGGTCCTTCAGCGGCGTGAGTGCGACGTCGCGGACGACGCCGCGAACGCACGACCCTTGATGGAGGCGGACGACGAGCTCGCCGTCGTAGGGCACCGCGATCCGGCGCGTGACCGGCTCGTGCTCGCGGCTCTCGACGACGAGGTTGTATTCGCCGCCCGGCTGATGATCGAGGTAGAACTCGCCGTTGCGGAAGTGGCTGGGCGCCACGGAGTTGCGCGCCGACAGCGGGTCCGCGTCGTCGACCGGAAGCATGTAGACCGAGAAGAAGTAGACCGGCTGCTCGTCGCGGTCGTCGACGACCTTCCCTCTCAGCGGGAACATCGGGACCTGGTCGTACTTGTCGCTGCCGAGCTTGCGGACGGGGAAGGTGTTCCCCTTCAGCTGATCCCGCGCCACGTTCCACTTCTCGTCGGAGACTTCGGGCGCCGGCGGTTCGGCCGTCTCGATCGACGGCTTGACGGGATCGTCGGAAGGCGCGGCTTCCTTGGGCGGTCCGTCGTCGGGCTTCGCGAGCCGGTTCGCTCCGCTGCCGCTCAACACGAACCACCCGATGCCGAGGCCGACCGCGACGAGCGCTACCAGGATCAGGAACGGCAGGAGCTGCGGCGAGAGGGAACCGGCGCGGTGCGGTGCGGGAGTGCGTTTCATCGGCCACGCTAACGTAGCCGCCTCGCGGAACCGTCGCAACCCGACCCGCGACCGACAGGCAGGGCCCTTGGTCGACGAAGCGGACAAGGAACGAGAAGGCGGAGTCGGGACGCCCGCTCCGGTCGAGCTCCCCGATGGCGAGGTCGTCATCGTCGAGGCGGCGGGCGCCGCCGCGGTGCCGCCGGCGGCGATGATCCATCGAGGCGACCGCTTCCCTCCCAACCTCTTCGTCGTCGCGGTGCCCGGCGTCGTCGTCTTCCCCGACGTGACCGTCCCGATCGTGCTGAAGGCGCCGTGGGCCGAGCGGACCGTGACGCAGGCGGCGAGCCAGTCGGAGTTCCTCGGGCTCGGCGTGCTGCGCGAGAACGGCGAGCGCGGCGACGCGCCCAAGCCCGAGCAGCTCCACGCGCACGGCTGCCTCGTCCGCATCCTGCGCTCGCTGCAGATGCCGGACGGCACGCGCACCGTGCTCGTGCAGGGGATGCGCCGGCTGAAGATCGACCGCTGGCTGCGCGCCGAGCCCTACCTCATCGCCAAGGTCTCCTACCCCGAGGAGGTGCCGGCGCGCGGCGACGAGTCGGAGGCGCTCGCGCGCAACGTGCGCGGGCTGCTGCGCCAGATCGTCGAGAGCGCGCAGGGGGCCAGCCCCGACATCGCGCAGGAGATGGGCGTCGCGGTGCTCAACATCGAGCGCAAGGGGGCGCTCGCCGACTTCGCCGCCACCTACGTGATCAAGCCGCCCGACCTGCGCGCCGAGCTGCTGGCCGAGCCCGACGTGAAGAAGCGGCTGCTGCGCGTGGCCGAGGAGCTCACGCGCGAGCTGCAGGTCGTGTCGCTCGGCAACAAGATTCAGGAGGAGATCCGCCAGAAGATCGAGAAGCGGCAGCAGGAGTTCTTCCTGCGCGAGCAGATGAAGGCGATTCGCAAGGAGCTGGGCGAGGAGCGCGACGAGCGCGGGCTCGAGGTCGAGGACCTCGAGAAGCGGATGAAGTCGCTGCCGCTGCCGCCCGCGGCGAAGGAGCGCGCGCAGGAGGACCTGCGGCGCCTCGCCACGCTCTCGTCCGATTCGCCCGAGGCGGCCGTGCTGCGCGGCTATCTCGACTGGCTCTTCGCGATCGCGTGGGGCGTCGAGACGGCCGACGCGCACGACCTCGCCGCCGCGCGCCGCATCCTCGACCGAGACCACCACGGCCTCGACGAGATCAAGGACCGGATGGTCGAGTTCCTGGCCGTCCGCAGCCGCGTGCCCCACCACAAGGGGCAGATCCTCTGCCTGCTCGGGCCACCCGGCGTCGGCAAGACGTCGCTCGGCCGGTCGATCGCGGAGGCGCTCGGACGGCGCTTCGTGCGCGTGTCGCTCGGCGGCGTGCGTGACGAGGCGGAGATCCGCGGCCATCGCCGCACGTACGTCGGCGCGCAGCCGGGCCGCGTCGTGCGCGGCATGAAGCAGGCCGGCTCGATGAACCCCGTCTTCATGCTCGACGAGATCGACAAGCTCGGCGCCGACTTCCGCGGCGATCCGGGCTCGGCGCTGCTCGAGGCGCTCGATCCGGAGCAGAACGGCAACTTCTCCGACCACTACCTCGAGGTCCCGCTCGACCTCTCCAAGGTCTTCTTCATCGCCACGGCGAACGACCTCGATCCGGTGCCGCCGGCGCTGCGCGACCGGCTCGAGGTGATCGAGCTCTCGGGCTACGTGACCGAGGAGAAGGTGGCGATCGCCTCGGGCTTCCTGCTCCCGAAGCAGCGCCTGAACCACGGCCTCACCGCGAAGGAGCTGAAGGTCACGCGGCGGGCGCTCGGGATCATCGTGCAGGAGCACACGAAGGAGGCGGGGGTCCGCGGCCTCGACAAGGCGCTCGCCCGGATCTGCCGCAAGGTGGTGCGCCAGCTCCTCGAGCGGAAACGGCCGGCGCGGCGCGGCGCTCCCGCCGGCGGCCCCTCCGACGCCGGGAAGACGGGGCCGTCCTGGCCGTCGCATGCGAGCGGCGCCGTCGTGGACGCGGACGACCTGCCGAAGTACCTCGGGCCGCCGCGCTTCCCGCGTGACCTGCTCGCTCGCGCGCGGCCGGCGGGCGTGGCGATCGGGCTGGCCTGGACGCCGGCCGGCGGCGAGGTGCTCGAGATCCAGGCGATGTCGATCCCGAACGCGCGCAAGGGGCTCGAGATCACCGGCATGCTCGGCGACGTGATGAACGAGTCGGCGCGGATCGCCGTCTCCTACGTGCTCGGCCACGCCCGCGAGCTCGGCGTCGAGCGGTCGCTCGGCAAGGAGTCGGGCCTCCACCTGCACGTGCCGGCGGGCGCCGTGCGAAAGGACGGACCGTCGGCCGGCGTCACGCTGACGGCCGCGCTCGTCTCGCTCCTCACCGACCGGCCGCTGCGTCCGGAGGTGGCGATGACCGGCGAGATCACGCTCACCGGCCAGGTGCTCATGGTGGGGGGGATCCGCGAGAAGGTGGTCGCGGCGCGGCGCGCCGGGATCCGCGAGGTGATCCTGCCTGCCCACAACCGGCGGGACGTCGAGGAGATCGCCCCTAAGCTGCGGCGCGGGATGAAGTTCCGCTACGTCGAGAGCTTTCCGGAGATCGCGAAGCTCGCGTTTCCGACTCGGAGCCAAGGATGAACGGACGAAATCGGATCGGGGCGCTCGCGGCGGCGGCGCTCGCGCTTGGCGCCTGTGCGACGGGCGACGGGGCCACGGCGCAGGGCGAGCCGACGCCCGCGCAGCGCAAGCATCGGATGCTCTTCGGCGCCGAGCACGCGATCCACCGCGTCCTCGAGGACGCGCGCCAGGATGCCGCGAAGCTGCGCGCCGAGTTCCAGGTCGCGGTCACGGCCGTGCCGCGCTCCTATCGGCTGAACGCCACCGACCCGCTGCTCGAGCCCTACGGCGCGGAGACGCGCCAGCTGCGCCACGACACGGTCGCGCAGGCGCAGGCGGCGACGACCGCGAAGCTCGATCTGCTGCTGAAGCACTATGAGGCGGCGCTCTGGGCGATGGCGTCGAAGGCGGGCGAGCTCGAGCACGGCAGCGACACGGGCACGCGGACCGGGTACCAGGAGCTCGACGACAAGGTCGAGGCGGCGATGCTCCAGATCGCCCGCGCCGCCGACGTCGAGGAGGTGGAGCAGACGGCGACCTTCACCACCTACGACGACGTCGCGCTCGACCGCGACCTGCGCGAGGAGATGGCCGGGCGCGGAACCCTCTCGCTCTACAAGTCGGCGCCGATCGTCGGGCTCTTCGCGCCGGGGCAGGAGGGGCAGGCGATCGCGGCCGTCTTCGTCCGCGCCGGCATCGCCGGCGACGTGCCGCTCTCGTTCGTGCAGGCGGTGCGCCGGCGCGTCGAGCGCGCCGGCATCGTCGTCTCCGAGTCGGAATGGCAGCTCGACCCGGCCACTCCGGACGGACGCGGAGTCGTCGAGCTGCGTCGCGGCGTCGACGCGACCCGCTGCCTGGCGACCGACGTCTGCATTCCCGCCGTCGACACGCGCGTGGCGGCGTTCCGGGCGCTGTGGGACCACGTGCTCGTGAGCGAGTACCGGACGGCGCTCCAGCGCGGCGACACCGGCGAGATCCTGGCGACGATCTGCTGGCAGGTGCGCTGGAACGTCGACTTCCACGGCTCGATGCGCGTGCTCGTCGACAAGCTCGACGAGGTGCGGACGAGCGATTCGATCGTGCCTGCGCTCCTGGCCGCCGCGCCGAAGCAGTGAGCGTGCGCGCGCCGCGACTGCTCCTGCTCGCGGCGGCCAGCGCCGCCGGCTGCGGGCCGTCGGAGGCGGCGCCGGGCGACGGCGGCGCGCCGCCGGCGTCGGGAGAGGCGAAGGAGTTCGCTGGCCGCTCGCGGGCGCGCCTCGACGTCGAGCTCAGGAAGCCGCAGCCGGGCGACCCGGCGCAGGCGGCGCCGCTCGTGGAGGAAGCGAAGCGCGCGCTCGCGCTCGGCCAGCTTCCCGGCGCGCTCAAGGTGCTCGACGAGGCGCTGCGGCTCGACCCGGCCTTCCTCGACGCGCTGATCCTGCGCGGCAGCCTTCAGCTCGAGCGGACCGCCGGCTACGACCCGGCCCAGGCGCTCCTCTCCTACCGGCTCGCGGAACTCGTCGACGGGGGGAGCGTCGCGGCGCGCGTCGGCGAGGTGGTCGCGCGGGTCGAGCTCGAGGACGACGAGCGCGCCGCCGCGCTGATCGAAGAGCTCCTGCGCGACGAGAGCGAGCGGCGGCTCTCGTTCAACGACGGGCAGCGCGCGGCGCTCCACCGGTCGCGCGCCCGCGTCGCGCTGCGCGCCGGCCGCTTCGAAGACGCGCTGCGCGACGCCGACGCCGCCCTCTCGGCGCGCGGCGTCGACCGCATCAGCCTCCAGCTCCGCGCCGAGATCCTCGAGCGCAGCGGCCGCGCCGCCGACGCCGACGCCGATCTCGTCCGCTCGCTCCAGGTCAAGCCCGACGACGGGACCGCCCACTTCGCGCGCGCGCGCGTGCTGCGCCGCCTCTCACGGACGGCCGACGCCGAGCGCGAGATGCGCATCTACCAGGCGCTCCTGCCGTTCGAGCAGGAGGCGTCGAAGGCATTCATGACCGACTGGCCGCGGCGCATCGCGCTGCGCCGTGACCTGGTCGCCGCCTACCCGGAGTTCCGGCGCGCCCGCCACCTGCTCGTGCGCGAGCTGCTCGGCGGCAAGGAGCTCGACCTGGCGCGCGCCGAGCTCGACAAGCTCGTGAACGAGCAGTCGGACGACGCGGAGGCGTGGTACCTCCTGGCCAAGGTGCGGGCGCAGAAGGGCGACGCGGCCGGCGCGCGCGACGCGGCCGATCGGATGCTCGCCACGAAGAAGACGCAGCGCGCCGTCTACGACGACCTGCTGCGCGAGATCGAGTCGGTCGATGCGGGGAAGTAGCGGCTGGGTCGTCCTGCTGGTCGCGCTCGCCGCCCGCTGCTCGCACGATCGGGCGCAGCCGCCGCCAACCGTCCGCTTCGTCGAGCGGCTCGAAGGCAGCGGCGTCGACTTCGTCCACGACCACGGCGGCACGGGGAAGAAGCTCTTTCCGGAGATCGTCTCGGGCGGAGCGTCGCTCCTCGACTACGACGGCGACGGCGACCTCGACCTCTGGTTCGCGCAGGGCGGGCCGCTCCCCGATCGGCCCGACGCGCCGCCGCTGCTCGATCGCCTCTACCGCAACGACGGCAGCTTCCACTTCACCGACGTGACGGCGGAGTCGGGCGCCGGCGAGCCCGGCTACAGCTACGGCGCCGCCTGTCCCGACGTCGACGGCGACGGCGACCTCGACCTCTACGTCTGCAACTACCAGCAGAACTGCCTGCTGGTGAACGACGGACAGGGCCGCTTCACCGACGTCACCGAGAGCTCGGGGCTCGCCTGCCCGTCGTGGTCGGTCTGCGCGGCGTTCGTCGACCTCGACGGCGACGGCGACCTCGACGGCTACGTCGGCAATTACACGAACTACGACCTCGCCCACCCGAAGGTCTGCGGCGAGGTGGCGAAGGGCCCGCAGTGGCGGACCTACTGCCATCCCGACAACTTCCCCGGCGCACGCGACGAGCTCTACCGCAACGACGGCGGGCGCGACGGCGCCGTGCACTTCACACAGGTCACCGTCGAGGCCGGGATCGAGAGATCGACGGGCAAGGCGCTCGCGGTCGTCCCGACCGACTACGACGGCGACGGCGACGTCGACCTCTACGTCGCCAACGACCACGTCCCGAACTTCCTCTGGCGCAACGACACGGTGAAGGGCGGGCCGATCCAGCTGGTCGACGTCGCGTTCGACGTGGGGGTGGCTCAGGACGGCGAGGGGCGCAGCGAGTCGTGCATGGGGTCGGACGCCGGCGACGTCGACAACGACGGCGACTTCGACCTCTTCAGCGCCAACATGGCGATGGAGACCAACACGCTCTACGTGAACGACGGAGGCCTCTTCGTCGACGACACCGAGCTCTCGGGGCTCGGCCAGGATTCGTTCATCTGGGTGGGGTTCGGCGCCAAGTTCTTCGACCAGGACCTCGACGGCGACGTCGACCTGGCGATCGCCAACGGCCACGTCCTCGACAACGTGGCGCTGTACGACCCGCACCAGACCTTCGCGCAGCCGGCGCAGCTCTACGAGAACGCGGGGCGCGGCAAGTTCCATCTCGTCCACGGCGACGGCGGCCCCTACTTCACCGAGCTCCACGTCGGCCGCGGCCTCGCCGCCGGCGATCTCGACAACGACGGCGACACCGACCTCGTCTTCGCCCACTGGGGCGAGAAGCCGCAGATCCTCGAGAACACGGCGATTCACAGAAGCCGCGGCGCCACCGGTCCGAGCTGGATCGGCCTCGCGCTCAAGGCGAAGGGCGCCAACACCCAGGCGATCGGCGCCCGCGTCGAGTGCTGGTCAGGCGGCTCCCGCCAGGTCAACGAAGTCCGCGGCGCCGGCTCCTACGACGCCTGGAACGACACGCGCCTCGTCTTCGGGCTCGGCGCGAAGAAGAGCGTCGACAAGTTCGTGATCCGCTGGCCGGATGGAACGACGCAGGAGGTCACGGGACTCGCGGCGGGGAGGTATCACACGGTCGCGCAGCCGTGAAGCGCGTTCCGGCGTCGTTCAGCGCCTCGAGAACCACGTCGTGCCGAGGCGAACCGCGATCAACAAGGCAAAACCGATCAGGAAGATCACGAGCCACGTGAGCAGCGATCGCTGACCGCCGCGCCGCGGCGCGCGGCCCGCCTTCGCGTCCAGCACCGTCGGCGCGCCGCTCGGCCACGGCCCGCGTCCGACGGAGACGTTGAACCGCGTCGGCTTCGGCCTGGCTCCGAACCACTTCCTCATGCCTGTCCCCGCGCCGTTTCCTCGAGCAGCTCGCTCGCCGCCACGCACACCTGGTGGATCGAGATCTCCTCCATGCAGAGTACGTCGGGGCAGGTGCGGCGGGTGCATGGCGAGCAGGGGAGCCAGGTGTGGACGATGCGCATCGGCGCGAAGCGCGGCCCGTAGAGGCGCGGGTCCTTCGGGCCGTAGAGCGCGACGATGGGCGTGCCGAGGAAGGCGGCGAGGTGGAGCGCCGCCGTGTCGCTCCCGATCACGAGCCGTGCTCGCTGCAGCAGCGCGGCGAGGTCGGCGAGCGAGCGCGTCGACGGCGAGAGGACGCAGGTTCCCGGCCTCGCGCCCGCCACGACTTCGCGCGCGAGCGCCTCCTCGCCCGGCCCGAAGGTCACGAGCGCCCGCAGACCCGATCGTCCGCAAAGGAGCTCGGCCGTCCGGCCGAACCGCTCCGGCGGCCACCGCTTGAACGCCCCGAACTTCGACGTGCCCGGGTGGAGGACGAGGAACGGCGCCTCGCCGATCCCCGTGTCCTGGAGCGCCCGCTCCGCGAAGCGAAGGCTCGCTTCGGGCACGACCAGCGGCGGGCGGCTCGCGTCGGCGCCGATCGCCGGCTCGAGCGCGCGCACGAGCGCGAGCGACTGGTCGATCCGATGGAGCGCGCCGGCGGGTGCCGCCACACGCTCGCGCCGCAGGAGCCAGCTCCCCTCGCGGCTCGCTCGCCGGTCGAACCCGATCCTTCGCCGCCCTCGCGCGAAGAGCGCGTGGGCGCCGCTCTTCAGGTTTCCCTGGAAGTCGAGGACGCAGTCGTAGCGCGTCTCGCGGATGGCCGCGAGGTGGCGGGCGAGCGCGAGCGCCGATCCCGGCCAGCGCAGCGGACTCCTCGCGCCGCGCGCGAGGTCGGAACGGCGCCAGACGATCCGGCGTCGGATCCCGGGATAGAGGTCGAGCAGCGACGCGGCGCGATCCTCGACCAGCCAGTCGATCGCGGCGCCGGGGCGCGCCTGCCGCAGCGCGTGGACCGCCGGGAGCGTGAAGAGGACGTCGCCGAGCGCGCTCAAACGGATGACGAGGATCTGCTCGTCGGCCATCATGTCGCGCGGGATACCGATGCCGGGGAGGCAGGACAAGCACGCGCCGTCCGCGATCGTCGAGCGCCGCTCGGCCGACGGCCAGGTCGAGCTCCTCGCGGAGAGCGGCCTCGTCGACGCGCTGGTCGAGCGCGGGCTGCTGCGCGACGTGCCGCTGCACGAGCTTTGCGGACTCGTTCAGCCGCAGCTCGCCGGCCGCGGCCGCCCGGTTCTGCTCGAGCTGCGCGGCGCGCGCGTCGTCGCCAAGGCGATGCTGCGCGGCGGGCTCTTCGGCGCGTTGCTCGGCGCGGCGCTCGGCGATCGCTTCGTCGGCTCGACGCGGGTGCGCGCGCTCGTCGATCTCCTTCGATCACTGAACGAACGCGGCGTGCCGACACCCCGCCTCGCGTTCGCGCGCGTGCGCCGTGGCGCCGCCGGCCTCGTCCGGCTCGACGTCGCCACCCACGAGGTCGCGGGCGCGCAGGATGGCCACGCCTTCCTCGCCTCGAACCCTCGCCCATCGTTGCGGCGAGAAGCCGTCCGCGCCGCGGCGAGGAGCGTGCGCGCGCTCCACGACGCCGGCGTCGACCACGCCGACCTGAACGTGACGAACCTGCTGGTCCGCGCCCGGCCGCCGCCAGAGACGTTCGTCGAGGCGTTCGTCATCGACCTCGAGAAGTCGCGCCGCTTCGACCCGCTGCCGCGCTCCGCCGCGGTGCAGAACCTCGCGCGGCTCGCCCGCTCGGCGGCGAAGCTCGGGCTGATCGGCACCGCGCTCTCGCGCACCGACCTCGTCCGCTTCGCGCGAGCCTACGCCGGGCAGGAATGGTCCCGCTGGTTCACGGAGACTCGGCGCCGCTTCCTCGCGCTCCTCCCGCTGCACCGGATCCACTGGGCCTGGCGAGGGCGCGGGCTCACGCGCCGCGCGGACGGTCGCGGTTCTCCGGCGCCTCGCTCCACCACTCGCGCCACGCTCGGTAGCCCTTGAGGTCGGTCTTCCCGGTGAGCCGCACCAGCGTCTTGTGGCACTGGAAGGCGACGATCGGGGCGTCCGACTGCAGCCCTTCGATCAGGTAGGTGACGGCCGTCCAGTCGCCGACCTTGCCGAGCTCGAGCGCCGCGCACGCGCGCACGAGCGGCGTGTCGTCGCGCCGCAGCCGCTCGATCAGCGGCCCCTGCGCGCTCCGGTCCTCGAGCCGGCCGAGCGCCTTGACGGCGTGCAGCCGCACGGTCGGATCGGAGTCGGAGAGCGACGAGAAGAGCGGCCCCTGCACCAGCGGAGCGTCGGCCGGCGTGCAGACCGAGGCGAGCGCGAGCGCCGCGTTGGCGCGCACGCCGGCGTTGTGGTGCTTGACCATCAGCTCGACGAGGAGCTGGCGCGGCGTCTCGGGTGCGGCGATGCGGCCGACCGAGAGCAGCGCGTTCATCACGACGTCGTCGTTGCTCGACTCGATCTTCTCGAGCAGCGGGGCGACCGCGCGGGGATGGAGCGCAGGAAAGGTCGGGTCGCCGCCCGGCTCGTCGGGAGCGGGGATGCGCGAGAAGCCGAGCGCGGCAGCGGCGACGACCACGTGCTCGGGGTCGCTGCCGTGCTCGAGCTCGTTGAGCACGACGTCGAAGTTGAAGTAGACCTCGCGCGTCAGCACGTACTCGAGGCTGGAGCGCTGCTCGACGTCGCCGAGCTCGCTGCGCGAGGAGAGCTCGCGCCACTTCCGCAGATTCTGGTCGAGCGACAGGAAGAGCGTCCCCTTGTCCTCGATGCGGCCGAGGTTGGGGTCGGAGCGCCGCAGTTCCGCGAGAGTGCGCTTCTCCTCGAGCGAGAGCGGCTGGAGTGGCGGCTCCGCGCTGCTGCACGCAGCGGCGAAGGCCGCGGCCGTCGCCAGCGAGCCGAGACCAGGGATGCTGATTCGGAGACGACTTCGTCGATCCATCGTGGCTGCTCCGACGCGGCTCGCGGCCGGCTCTTCCCGTCGGTCGCGCGAGCCGGGCACGCTAGCGAGCGAGCCCGCGCGGGGCGACGCGCCGGCCGCTACACTCCGCGCCGAGGAGCCGCACGGTGGCCGGGTCGACGCCTCCTTCGCACCTCGATGGCGAGTTCGAGGAGGTCCATTACCTCGCCGATCGCGCGAGCGGGCTCAAGGCGATCGTCGTGCTGCACGACACGTCGCTCGGCCCCGCGCTCGGCGGCATCCGCTGCGCCCGATTCGCCGACGAGGGCGCGGCGCTCGAGGAGGCGCTCGAGCTCGCCCGCACGATGACGCTCAAGTGCCTGCTCGCGGAGCTGCCGGCGGGCGGCGGCAAGGCGATCGTCCTCGACCACGACGGAATGGACCGGCCCGCCGCGTTCGAGGCGCTCGGCGCGTTCATCGAGCGGCTCGGCGGCCGCTTCTTCACGGCCGGCGACCTCGGCACCACCGAGCAGGACCTGCGCGCCGTCGCGCGCACGACGCGCCACGTCGCCACCCGCGACCACGGCGTCGACGAGGAACTCAGCGCCCGCACCGCCGAAGGAGTCTTCATCGCGGCCGGCACCGCGCTCGACCTGCTCGGCGTCGCCGCGTGGCACGGGCAGCGCATCGCCATCCAGGGGCTCGGCTCGATCGGCTCCCGGCTGGCGATGCTCGCGCGACGCGCCGGCGCGCGCGTATTCGGCAGCGACGTCAGCGCCGCGAGCGCCGGCAACACGTCCGACACCATGCCGATCACGCTCGTCGATCCCGACCGGCTCTGGGAGGTCGACTGCGAGGTCTTCGCCCCCTGCGCCGGCAGCCGCATCCTCGACGAGCGGACGATCGCGCGGCTGCGTTGCCGCATTGTCTGCGGCTCGGCGAACCGGCAGCTCGACACGCCCGAGTGCGGCGAGCTGCTCGCGCAACGCGGGATCCTCTACGCGCCCGACCTGCTCGTGAACGCCGGCGCCGTCATCCTCGGCTCGACGCCGGCGCTGCACGGCTTCGAGCCGCCGAGCGACCTCTCGGGCATCGGGCGACGGCTGCGCGAGGTCCTCGTCGAGTCGCGGGCGACGCAGGTCGCCCCGCATCGGATCGCTCTCGCGCGCGCGGAGCGCCGCCTCGAGGAGGCGCGCGCGAAGAGGCAAAGCGCCGCGGCCGGCTGAGCCGCGTCACCGCGGCGCGACGAGCGCGGCCATGCGCGCCCGCTCGGGCTCCGGGAGGCGGCGCGGCGCGAGCGACCGGTCGACGCAGGCGAGCACGGTGTGGCCGCGGCAGAGCAGCTCCTCGGTCGCGCCGGCGCGGAGCACCGCGTACTCGAAGCGGACGCGCACCCGCTCGACCTCGACGATGCGCGTTTCGATCACGAGCTCGTCGCCGAAGCGGGCCGGCTTGACGTGGCGCAGCCCGACGTCGATCACGGCGAGCAGCACGCCGCGCCGCTCCATGTCGGCATAGTCGAGCCCGCTCGCGCGCATCATCTCGGTGCGTCCGAGCTCGAAGTAGTTCACGTACTGCGCGTGGTGGACCACCTGCATCTGGTCGGTCTCGTGGTAGCGGACCGCCATGTGGGTGCGGTGGGGCGGCGCGGGAAGGGTTGGTCCGCTCATGACGCGCGATGTATAGAGGCGCGCTTCCGGCGGAAGAAGCGGTCGAGGGCGCGCAGGTGCGATCGGTGCGTTTGGACGGCGGCGGCTCGGACGAAACGGCGGCGCGGTCGCAGGGGCTGGCGACCGTCGTGCTCTGCGTCGTCGCGGCGTGGCTCGTCCCCGGACTCGGCCACTGGCTGCTCGGACGGCGCGGCAAAGCGCTCCTCTATTTCGTCCTGCTCACGTTCACCTTCTTGTGCGGGATGTGGCTCGCCGACTTCCGGAACGTCCGCACCGACGACGATTTCTGGCTCTACTTCGTCGGCGAGTCGTTCCTCGGCGGGCTCGCCTTCCCGGCGCTCTGGCTCACGAAGGGGCTCGAGCTCGTGCGCTCGCAGCCGCGGCTCGACGTGGGGCTCCTCTTCTCGACGGTCGCCGGGATCCTGAACGTCTGCGTGATGGTCGACGTCTACGAGACTGCCTGCCCGCGCGCCGCGCCGGCCGCGACTCCTGACGGCGAGTCGATCGCATGAACGTGCAGACCGTCGAGCTCGTCGAGCACGTCGCCCTCTACTTCCTGCTCGCGCTGCTCGTGTCGGTGACCTACCACGGGCTGCGGCGCGAGGACGTGGGCGACATCGTCCGCACCGGGATCAAGCGCGGCCTCCTCTTCGGGCTCGTCTCTCTCTTCGTGTTCGGGGTCGGCGGCTACCTCCTCGCCCAATGGCTTTGAAGCCGTGCCCAATGGCTTTGAAGCCGTGACCGTGCGGCGGCTCACGCGCGGCGGACGTAGAGCCCGCCGCCGAGCCGGGTGACCCGGCCGTCGGCCTCGAGCTCGACGAGCCTGACGAGCAGCCGGTCGATCGCGACGCCGAGCCGGCGCGAGAGCTCGTCGACCGCGATCGGCGCCGCGAGCGCCGCCTGCAGCTCGTCGCCATTCCCTCCGGCCCCTCCGTCCGCGCGACCGCTGCCGGGAGCCGCCTCGAGCAGCAGGTCGAGGTCGTCGATCCCGAGCAGCGGATGGGCGCCGTCGCGGATCAGCCGGTTGGTGCCGCGGCTCGTCGGCGCGTCGATCGCGCCCGGCATGGCGTGGACGGCGCGGCCGAGCTCGAGCGCCCGGTGGGCGGTGATCAGCGAGCCGCTGCGCAGGTCGGCCTCGATCACGAGCGTCGCCGTCGAGAGCGCCGCCAGGATCCGGTTGCGCCGCGGGAAGTGGACCTTGTAGGGCGGCGTGCCGAGCGGCAGCTCGCTCACGATCCGCCCGGTGGCTTCGACGCGCTGCGCGAGCGGCCGCGCGCCCGGCGGGTAGGTCTGGTCGACGCCGCAGGCGAGCACCGCGCACGCTGCGCCTCCGCCGTCGAGCGCCCCCTCGTGGCTCGCCTGGTCGATCCCGATCGCCAGGCCGGAGACGACGGCGCCGCCCCGCTCGACGACGCCGGCGCCGAGGTCGCGCGCGAAGGCGCGCCCTCGCGCCGTCGAGGCGCGCGCGCCGACGATCGTGATCGGCCGCGGCGGCGGCCACTCTCCGCGGCCGCGCAGCCAGAGCACGGGCGGCGGCGCCGAAAGATCGAGGAGCGCCGCCGGGTAGCGCGGATCGCTCCAGGTCACGAGTTCGAGCTCGAGCAGCTCGCAGCGGCGCCGCTCCGCCGCTGCCTCGCCGCGAGCGCGCAGCGCGACGAGCCGCTCACGGAGCGCCGCGCTGAGCCCGGGCGTCTCCTCGGGCGGGGCCTCGGCAGCCTCGAGCTGCAGGCGGCGCAGCAGCGCGAGGTCGCGCTCGTCGGGGACCGCGAGCGCGATCAGCAGCGCCCGCTCGAGCGCGTCGTCCGGCTCCATGACGCAGGAGTCGAGCGCCGTCGAGAGTGGTGACGCACGGCGCGAACGCCGCGGCCCGACTTCAGGCGGCCGCGTCGCCGCTCGTCGCGCCGTCTGCCGCGCGGTCGTGGATCGCCTCGAGCGCGCGGCGGACGTTCAGGAGCGGCGGCTCTTCGATGAGTCGCGCCTGGCCCGGCTTCGAGACGAGGACCCACCGGGCGCGGCCGGCGCGCCGCTTCTTGTCGCTTCCGAGCCACGGCAGGAGCTCGTCGGGCGCGCGCGACGTCGAGAGCGGCAGGCCGAACCGCTCGAGCATCTCGGAGACCTCGGCCGGCAGCGTCGCCGGAGCGAAGCCGAGGTCGACGGCGAGGAACGATGCGGCCACCATGCCGACCGCGACCGCTTCGCCGTGGAGCAGGTTGCGGTAGCCGTCGGCCGCCTCGAGCGCGTGGCCGATCGTGTGGCCGAAGTTGAGCAGCGTCCGCTCGCCCGTCTCCCGCTCGTCCTTGCGCACGAAGTCGACCTTGATCTCGACGCAGCGGGCGACGAGCTCGTCCACGGCGTCGGCGCGCGAGCGCAGCGCCTCGAGGTCGCCGATCTCGCGCAGCCGCTCGAGGATCCGCTCGTCACGGAGGAAGCCGTACTTGATCACCTCGGCCAGGCCGGAGCGGAACTCCCGCTCGGGCAGCGTCGCCAGGAGGTCGGGGTCGATCAGCACGAGGCGGGGCTGGTGGAAGCTGCCGACCAGGTTCTTGCCGAGCGGGCGGTTGAGCCCGTTCTTGCCGCCGATCGCGGCGTCGACCTGCCCGACGAGCGACGTCGGCACCTGGACGAGCGCCACGCCGCGCAGCAGCGTCGCCGCCGCGAACCCGGCGAGGTCGCCGACGACGCCGCCGCCGAGCGCGACCACGACGCTCTCGCGGTCGACGCCGAAGGCGAGCATGCGGTCCCAGACGTTGCCGAGCGTCTTCAGCGACTTCGACTCCTCGCCCGGCGGGACGAGGATCGCGTGGGTCGTGAATCCGGCCGCGTCGAGCGATTGCTCGGCGGCTTCGAGCCAGAACGGCGCGACGTTGCGGTCGGAGACGATGGCGACGCGGCGCGGCGCGGCGCAGAGCTCGTGCAGCCGGGCGCCGATCTGCTTCAAAGCACCGCGCTCGCCGTGGACGCGGCAGCGGCTGCTCTGCGCCGTCTCGAGGGTGAGATCGAGCATCGCGGCAGGTTAGCCGACGATTTTCTCGCCGCTCACGCGGCGGGGAACGTCCCCTGGCGCCGCCCCTTGCGGCGCTCGATCTGTTTCGCGCGCAGCTCGGTGGCGGCCTTCTGGTCGCGCATCGCGAGGAAGAGCAGCCCGGCGACGAGCGGCGCCGAGACGCCGATCAGGATCCAGGAGAAGATCGACTGCAGCTCGCCCGTGGCGATGTTGAACGGAATGAAGCGCTTCACGACGATCAGCGGGCAGGTGACCGTCTGCCGGTTGCGCGCCTGATAGGTGTAGAGCTTGAGGAAGACGCCTTCGACGATCACCGTCGGCTGGCCGCGCGTCCATTCGGGCGGACGGAAGGTCGAGACGAGGTAGGTGAAGGTCGGCCCCTGGTGCACGAGCATGCTGTGCCACGCGACCGGGATGTCGAGCGGGTTCTCGCCGTCGGGCCCGAGGTCCTTCGGCCACGGCGGCTGGTCGGGGCTCATGCTGCCGAGCAGGCGCACCGCCTGGCCGCGGTACTGGTCGGGGTCCTTGAGCAGCGCCTGCGACGTGACGTAGCTCGCCGAGCCGGTGGTGGAGTTCACGCTGTCGGCGGCCTCGGCCGCGAGCTCGCCGGCGTCCTTGTTCTCGACGTAGGAGAGGACGTGCCAGAGCGGCTCGTCGGGGATCACGAGCCGGTCCTGGATCTCGTAGTCGCGCAGCGTCGAGAGGATCCCGTTCGAGAGCTCGCGGACCGGCGGCATGTGGAGGAACGACTTCACGACGCGCTTGCCGATCAGGTGGAGGGTCGGGTCGATCAGCCGGTTCGGATCGGCCGGGTCGAAGAGCGCGAGCTTCTTGAAGAAGAAGCCCTCGATCTTGACGACGTCGCCTGCGGCGACGTGCTCCGGCTTCTCGAGCACGCTGAACGACCAGGTGCGGCCGAGGTCGTCGCCGGCGACGCCGCGCCAGCAGGTGAACTCGCGCCCCTCCTCCCCGAGCGGCACCTTCTCCTCGCTGGCGAAGAAGAAGCGCGCCTTCACGACGAGCGGCTTCCCGCGCCAGGCGGCCGGGTCGGCCAGGATCTTCTGGCAGAGCTCGTCGTCGACGAAGGGGGCCTTGAAGCGGCGGAAGTCGCCGGCCACCAGCTTGCCCGACTCGAGGAGCACGTGGAGGAAGGGCTGCGGCTCGCGGATCACCCGCTCGCTCTCGGTCGAGTCCTTCACCGTGGCGAGGAGCTCGCGGTCGATCGTGGCGGCCGGCGGCGACTCGCCCGTGACCGACTCGACCGGCACGACGCCAGCGTCGACCGGCAGCGACTCGGGCGCCTTCGACTCGTTCCAGCGCAGGTAGACGAAGAGCGTGACGACGACGACGAGCAGCAGCGCCATGAGGGCCAGGCGAGCGGTGCTCATCGTCGAGCGCGGCACGAGCGGACGTTGCGATTCCAAGGTCTCTCCGGTCGGGCGGATCGAGCGGGTGGCGGAGGAACGAATCCGCGCCGCGGAAGGTTCGGGATTCTCGGCGGCGAGGCGGCCTCGTTGAAGGGGCGAAGCGGTCGCGCCCGGTGGTAGCCTCGCGGAGATGGCGACGTCGGAGCGATGGCCGCGGCTGCCGCGCTCGCTGGAGAGCCTGCGCGCGATCGACCGGCTCGCGCGGACGCTCGCCAATCACGAGCGCTCCGAGCCGTTCCATCGCGGGCAGGTCGGACTCTCGCTCCAGGCGATGCGGCGGTTCGTGCGGCGGCTCTCCGATCCGCTGCGCGGCATTCCGGTCGTGCACGTCGCCGGCTCGAAAGGCAAAGGCTCCGTCTGCGTGCTGCTCGAGAGCCTGCTGCGCGCGCAGGGGCTCAAGACCGGCCTCTACCTCTCGCCCCACGTCGACGCCTGGAACGAGCGCGTCCAGATCGACGGAAGGCCGATCGCCCCGGCGCTGCTCGGCCGCCACCTGCTCGCCGTCCTGCGGGTCGCAAGGCGGGACGCCCGCCCGCCGACGCTCTTCGAGACGCTCACCGCGGCCGCCTTCCAGGCCTTCCGCCGCGCGCAGGTCGACGTCGCGATCGTCGAGGTCGGAATCGGCGGCCGGCTCGACGCCACGAACGTGGTCCTGCCCGAGGTCGCCGTCGTCACGTCGCTCGAGCGCGAGCACGTGAAGGTGCTCGGCCCGACGCTCGCCGCGATCGCGCGCGAGAAGGCGGGCATCTTCAAGCGCGGCGCCGCGGCGGTGAGCGGCGTCCCGTCCGGCTCCCCGGCCGCCGCCGTGCTGCGCCGCGTCGCCCGAGCGCGTCGCGCCGCGCCGCTCGTCGAGTGGGGCCGCGACCTGAACGTCGTGCCCCGCGGCGATCGCTTCGTCCTGCGCCGCCGCGGCGCGAAGCGACTCGAGCTCCCGACCCCCGCAGGAGGGCCCTTCGCGACGCGCAACGCGGCGCTCGCCGTCTCGGCGCTCGAGCAGCTCGCGCGACGGCGGCCCGAGCTTCACCTTTCATCCTCCGACCGAGAGCGACTGGCCGCGGGACTTGCGGCCGCACGGCTGCCCGGCCGCCTCGAGCTCGTCGCCAGCCGCCCGCTCACGTGGCGCGACGGCGCGCACACGCCGAACTCGCTGCGCGCCGTCGTGAAGGCGGTCGCGGCGCGAGCGGGCGTCCGTCCCGTCGTCGTCCTCGCGCTGAAGAGCGACAAACCGCTCGCGCGCTGCGTCGCCGCGCTGAAGGGCGAGGCCGGCCCGGTCGTTGCGACCAGCGTCCCCGGCGGCCGCGGCCACTCGCCGGAGGAAATCGTGGCGGCCGCGCGGCGGCATGGGATCATGGCGCGCTCGATCCCCGACCCGCGCCGCGCGATCGCATTCGCCCGGCGGCTGGCGGGGCGCAGCGGGGCGGCGCTCGTCACCGGTTCCTTCTGGCTCGTCGGGCTCGCGAACGGCGCATGGATCTGTCGATCGTCAACCATCTCTTCCTGACGCCGCGCTTCCTGGTGAAGGGCAACGTCCGGACCGGCGACCTGCGGCTCTCGGCGTTCCTCAATTCGGTGCGCCGCCCGATGCTCTCGGTCGAGAGCGTCACCTTCGTCGAGTTCGAGAAGGGCGACCGCATCGTCGCCCGCAGCGCCGCGCTGCGGCTCGCCGACCTGCTCCTCGCCTACGAGGTGATCGACCTCTCCGGCGATCCGCTGCGCAAGCGGCTTGCGCAGCCCGACCCCTCCGAGTTCCGGATGGTGAGCGCCTACTTCCGCGCCCCTTCGCCGCTCGAGATCGTCGGCCGCGTGCGCCGCGACCTGCTCGACGCGCCGCCGGGCGACGACTTCTTCGTGATGATGGAGCCGATCCTGCGCGGCCTCGCCGAGAAGATCTCGAGCGACTTCGAGGCGCTCAAGAACCTGCCCTATGCGATCGTCAATCGTGCGCAACTCCACTGCCTCTTCGAGTACGAGTGACCTCGCCGCGCAAAGCCGCGCAGCCGTCGCGGCGGCGCCGGTCGATCCGGGCGTGGCGGTCGCGCTGCTCTTCTTCCTCTCCGGCGGAGCGAGCCTGCTGCTCGAGACGGCGGCCGTGCGCGCCTTCCTCGAGCTCTTCGGCTCGACGGCCGCGTCGCTCGGCGCCGTCGGCGGCGCCTTCCTCGTCTGCCTCGCCTTCGGCGCCTTCGTCCTCGGGGCGCAGGTCGATCGGGCGGCGCGGCCGCTGCGCTGGTACGCCGCGCTCGAGGCGATCGCCTGCATCGGCGGGCTGCTCGCGCTCGCCGCCACGTCGAAGCTCGACCCGCTCGCCACCGCGCTCGCCAAGGCCGAGGCGCGCGGCGACTTCGAGCTCGCCGCGCGGCTCCTCTCCTGCGTCGCCCTCCTGATCATTCCGGTCGGCGCGCTCGGCGCGACGCTGCCGCTGCTCGCGCGGCTGCGAGCGGCGGGACGGACGCAGGAGGGAGCGCGCGCGGCAGCGGCCGGCGGCCTGCAGGTGGCGAGCGCGCTCGGCGCGACGGTCGGCGCCTTCTGCGGTCCCGCGCTCCTGCTGGGGTCGCTCGGCACGCGCGGGACGTGGGCGGTCGCGGCCGCGATCAATGGACTCGTCGCGCTCGCCGCGGCGTGGCTCGCGCGCGGCGAGCGGCCGCTGCCGGACGCGACGGTGTCGGAGTCGCGGCGCGCGCCGACCGCGGCTTCGGCCGAGAGCGATCGGGCGCGCGGCGAGACGACGACGACTCCAGCCACGGCGCTCGTGGTCGCCTCGTTCCTGACCGGCTTCACCGTCCTCGCCCTCGAGATCCTGCTCTTCCGGGGGCTCGGGCAGGTGACTCGCGGCAGCCAGGACACGCTCGGGGCTCTTCTGGCGGCGTTCCTCGCCGCGAGCGCGATCGGCTCCGGGATCGGCGTCAAGCTCGCGCGCGGACGCGAGCGCGCCCTTGTCGGCTTCTCGATCGGGCAGGCGCTCTCGATCGCGGCGCCGCTCGTCGCGCTCGTCTGGCTGCGGGCGATGGCGGGCGCCGGCGAGCTCGACTGGCTGCGCTTCGGCGCGTCGGCGACGTCGTGGCCGCAGCGGCTGGCGCGGGAGTGCCTCGGCGCATTCCTCGTCGCCGGGCCGGCGGCCTGCGCCACGGCGATCGCCTTTCCCTGCGCCTGCGAGCTCGCCCGCGGCGGCCGCTTCGGCCGGACGGTGGCGTGGCTCTCGGGCGCGTGGACCGTCGGGGCGGCGGCGGCGGGGCTGGTCGTCCCCGCCCTCCTGCTGCCGGCGCTGGGACTGCGCGGCGCCCTGCTGCTCGCGGCGGCGCTGCCGCTCGTCGGCTTCGGGGTCGTCGCGCTCGCCGACCGGTCGCTCTTCACGAAGGCGCGCGTCGTCTGGCCGGCTGCGGCGATTGGCGGCGCGGTGCTGCTGCTCGCCGTGCCGGTCGGGGGCGCGAGCGCGCTCGGCGAGCCGCTGCGCTTCTTTCAACGGGTCGCGGGAGGCGCGGGCGGGCGGGCGCTCGACTACCGCGAGGAGGCGGCCGCCAACGTCGCCGTCGTCGAGCGGACCGACGGCGAGCGGGTGCTCGCGGTCAACGACCAGCTCGCGCTCGGCGGCAGCGGCTCGCCGCGCGTCGAGCAGATGCAGGGGGTGCTGCCGGCGCTGCTCCATCCGGCGCCGAAGCGGGCGCTCGCGCTGGGAGTGGGGACGGGCGCCACGATCGCGGCGCTCTGCTCGATGGGGTGCGAGGAGGTCGACGCCGTCGACCTGCTCCCCTCCGTCCTCTCGATGCTGCCGTGGTTCGCCGATCAGAACGGCGGGCTGGCGCAGGATCGCCGCGTGAAGCTGCTCGTCGGCGACGCCCGCTCCTTCGCGCGCGTCGCGGAGCCGCAGAGCTACGACCTCGTCGTCGGCGACCTCTACTTCCCGTGGGAGGCGGAGGCGGGGCTGCTCTACACGAAGGAGCACTTCGAGCGGGTGAAGCGGCTGCTCAAGCCCGACGGCCTCTTCTGCCAGTGGCTGCCCTGCCATCAGCTCCGCTGGGAGGAGCTCGGGATGGTCGGCCGGACCTTCGCCGAGGTCTTCGACGGCGCGACCGTCTGGCTGGCGCGCGCCGACTTCCCCTTTCCCGTGCTCGGCCTCGTCGCCGGGCCGGAGCGGCTCGAGCTCGACGTCGTGAAGCTCACCGCGCGCCTCGAGAAGCACAGGGCGATGCCGCTGCTCGCGCGCCTCGGCGTCGCCGACGCGAAGGACTTCCTCGCGCTCTACGTGGCCGACGAGTGGTTCTTCCGCGAGCAGTTCGACGACAAGTCGATCAACACGGCCGACCTCGCGCGCGTCGAGTTCCTCTCGGCGCGGCGCGTCGAGACCGATCCCGTCGTCGCGCTGCACAATCGGCGCCGCCTCTTCGAGCTGCACGAGGACGTCGTTTACCGGATGACGCAGAGCTCGATCAGCAAGCTCGATCTCGCGCGCCTCAAGCGCGAGCTCTCCGCCGCGTCGCAGACGATGTGGAAGCTCTTCGACGCCCAGACCGACCTGCTGCTCGCCACGGCCAACCGCGCGCTGCCGCTCGTCGCGCGCCGCAACGTCCCCGAGGAGCTCGAGACGCGCGCCTTCCAGGTGATCGGCGGCCTGATGCGCGACCGGCCCGACCACGCGCCGGCCGGCGAGCTGATGCTCGCCCTGCTCGGCGAGCAGCTCCGCCTGCGCTCCTACGGCCGCGTCGTCGAGGGGGTGACGACGCTCGAGAACGAGCCGGCCGTCGGTTCACGCGCGCGGCTGCGCTACCTGCGCGGCCTCGCCTTCCTGCGTGCCGTCTGCGACGCCGACCCCAAGCAGGCCGCCCAGTTCACCAAGCCGCTCGACTTCGCCGTGAAGGACTTCCGAAAAGCGGCCGACCTCGACCCGACCCTCATCGAAGCGAGGCTCCACCTCGCCCTCGCCCTCTTCCTCACCGGCACCAAGGAGTCCTGGGACGAAGCGCGCGCCCTGCTGCAAGCCGCGCGAGAGAAGATCGTCGCCCCCGACCGCCCCGAAGGCCACGGCCTCCCGGCGCCGCAGGAGGCGATCCTCTCGTTCCTCCTCGACAAGAAAGAGGAAGCGCAGCAGTGGCTCGCGAGGCCGGAGGCGCAGCCGTGGGCCGCGAAGATTGCGGAGAGGATGCGAGCGGGCGCACCGGCGAAGCAGTGACGAATCGCCTCGTTCCCCCGGCCCGCGAAGGAGGTCGGATGGTCGCTGCGGCGGAGCAGCGACGGGCCGGTGCGGGTCAGGTTGATCGTGCGTCGACGGTCACGATCATCGTGCACGGCACGTTCGCCCAGGACGAGCGGTGGTGGAAGCTCGCCGAGGACGGTTCGACCAGCTTCGCCGATCACCTGGAGGTGGCGCTGGCGCAGCGAGGCGTCTCCGGAACCGTGTGGCGGCCGGTGCTCGCGGCCGGCATGGGCTACGCCGCCTACCGCTGGTCGGGGGAGAACCGTGACCGCGACCGTCGAGCCGGCGCGAAGAGCCTGCGTGGGTCGCTCGCGGAGCTTGCCAGGCGGTTGGGTGCGTCCCGGGATCGTCCGATCGTCGTCAACCTCGTCGCCCATTCCCACGGTGGCAACGTCGTTCTCGAGGTGCTCCGGCGCCTGCCACCCGGCGTGCGAATCGGAAACGTCGTGCTGCTGGGCACGCCGTTGATCTCGGTCCGCCCTCGATTCAGGCTCTGGCGAGCCGCGCTGTTGGCCGTGATGTTCCTGCTGCTGTTGGTCATCGCCTACTTCGATGCCGTTCAGCTCGTGGCGCTCGTTCGGCTCGCCGCCGCGAAACTGCTCACGCTCGCGTTCGAAGTCGCAAGCAGGTTCGCACTCGAGTTCGAGACTGCCGACAAGTTCGTAACGTCGGTGCGTGGCGCCGTGGATGCGGGCAACTTGAAGCTGGCCGCCTTGACGCCGCTCGGGATCGCGCTCTACGGGTGGCTCTTCTGGATGGTCGCGTGGTACGGCGACCTGTTGTGGATGGTGCTTGGCTGGCCGTGGTTGGCGCTGCGCGGGCGCTGGGCTGGCCAGGCGTACGGACCGACGCCCGGTGCGCTCTCAAGGATCCTGGAAGGAAGGCGGATCCACCTCTTCACGAGCCACCATGACGAGGCCGGCCTCGCGCTTCTCTTGAGCACGGCCCCGTCGCAGCTCTATCGAGACGAGATCCGGGCGCGCTTCGGTCGTCTGGGACGACTGATCGAGTGGATCGCCGTGCGTCCGATCGTCGATGCGCTCCTCCTTCGCGTCATCGAGGTGCCCCTCGAACGAGTCGTCCTCGGCTTCTCTTTCTCGCGGCTGCTTCTGTGGGACTACGAGATGGTCAAGCTCGACACCGAGCGGGTCTACGCCGCCGGCGCGATGCTCGAGCAGCTCGACGTCACCGAGCACCTGCGACCGGTCGCCTCCATGCCCGCGGTGCCCGCACCCGGGACGCCCGGAACCCTCGTGCTGGTCGAGCCGCCGAGTCAGCCCGTCGCCGGGAGAGGCGTCGACAAGCGCGCCGCGACCCTTCGACAGAAACTGAAGGCGGTCACGACGAGCCTCGCCGCGCAGGTCAAGCTTTGCCACTCCGGGTACTACCTCAGTCCCTTCGTCATCGAGAGGGTCGCCGACGCCCTCGCCGGGCGTGCCGCTGGAGAGAGCGCGGTCGAAGGCGCTCGACCCATGCCCACGGCGTGACTCGGGCCGCTTGAGCGACCGTCACTCCGTGAAGATCGGACTCGACCACGCCGCGTGGCCGTCGGACTGGATGGCGCGGAGGTAGACGGAGTCGCCGGAGTGGCGGTCGGGGTCGCGCCAGTCGAGGCTCTGCTGGATCGAGCCATCGGGCGCGGCGGCGGCGACGGGGGCGCCGTTCTTGATGAGCTCGAGGCGGGCGATGGGGGCGTCGCCGATGACGAGGCCGAAGTAGCTCGGGGCGTGGTCGCTCGCGCGCTCTGCCGGCGTCGGCGGCGGGACGATGGCGCCCATGCGCGCGGAGCCGAGCTTGAACCAGACGACGATGCGCGGGCCGGTCGTCGCGTAGCAGGTGCGGGCCTTCAGCGCGGCGAGGATCGCGTCGCGGCTGTTGTCGGCGGCGAGAATCGCGGCGAGGCCGCCGCAAGGCTGCGCGAGGTGGCCGAGGCCGGGATGGCCGTCGTGGGTGTCGCCCGAGCCGACGAATCCGAGGCGGTAGCCCCGCGCGAGCGCGTCGCGCGCAAAATGGCCGGCCATCGCCGAGTAGATCACGCGCGGCCCGCGCGGCTCTTCCGACGTCCCATGCACCGACGAGATCTCGACCACCGGCTCGAAGTCGGGGTCGGGCGGGATCGACCAGTCGATCGGCACCGGACCGCCGGCCGGGTGGTGGGGGACGGTGAGCGCCTTCGCCTTCCTCTCCTTCAGCGTCTGCCACAGACCCTGCGGCGTGTCGGTCGGCGCGTCGAGGCTCGAGAGCACGTCGCCCTCGCCGTCGAAATACAACACGTGGCGGTGGCCGTAGAGCCAGCTCGTCCACTCGTAGCCGAGCAGCGTCGTGAACCGCCCCGGCTCGTTCATGCGCGCGGTCACGTCGTGGATCCGCTTCCAGAGCGCCGGCTCCTGGTCGAGCTTGCGCATGCCCCAGTGGTCGTGGTCGGTGAGCACCGCCACGTCGAGCGCCGCGACGTCGCGCGCGTACTCGTAGAACTCCTCCGGCGTCGCGGTGCCATCCGAGAGCTGCGAGTGGCCGTGGAGGTCGGCCCAGAGGACGCGGCGCGGCGTCTCGCTCACGAGAATCGGATTGCTCGCGCGCGCCCGCTCTGAGTCGCCGACGCGCGCGACGACGAAGTGGATCCCGGCGGCGAGCGCCTTCGCGCGCACGCGCCGGTGCGACGGCTCGTCGGCCTTGAACTCGAGCCTCGGCGGCAGCTCGAGCCCTTCGCCCGCGAGCTCGACGACGCCGGCGAAGCCGCGCGCCGCGTTGGCGACGGCGTCGAGGAAGGCGATCGACACCTCGAAGTCGGCGCCGACCGCCGCCTCGGACGGCGCCATCACGACGAGGTCGACGGCCGGGCCGGGCGCGATCTTCACGTGCGGGTCGGCGCCGATCAGCTTGCGCGTCCCGTCGCCGTCGCCGTCGACCCAGAAGTAGAAGGCTTCCTCCGACTCGGCGAAGCGGTCGACGCGCGCGCCGGCGGCGCCGCAGCCGTAGTCGAAGGCGACCTTCGCGCCGGCGCGAAGCGGCGCGCCGCCGATCTTCACCTGCATGCACTGCGGCCCGATCGTCTCGACCGCGAGCGCGACGCCTTGCGCGTCGCCCGCATTGATCGTCACGCACGTGAAGCCCGGCGCCTCCGGTTCCTCGCTCTGCGGCGAGCTCCAGAACCAGAAGGGCGAGACCTGGAAGAAGAGCGTGCCGCCGACCGCGATGCCGAGCTCGCCGGCCGTGTATTCGAGGAGGTAGCGCGAGCTCGTGCCGGCCACCGCCTCGCCACCCTCGACCACGCGCGCCGAGCCGCCGCCATCGGCCGGGCCGTAGGTCCCGTGCTTGTCGGCGAGCATCTGCTCGTGCTGTTCACGTTTCGCCCCGTCCTGATAGGACGGGGGGGCGCCGTCCTGGTA
>Ga0247727_10004010_pt1 | contig 31808 bp, 52 predicted proteins | sample WisWelCaveWW1625_FD_202498 | JGI IMG/M metagenome (GOLD analysis project Ga0247727, IMG submission 202498) | Biofilm microbial communities from Wishing Well Cave, Virginia, United States - WW16-25 | ecosystem: Environmental > Aquatic > Deep subsurface > Groundwater > Cave microbial mat | place... | reverse complement strand
ATCAGAGCGAAGGCCGCAGTCAATCGGCCTATGGTGTCGAAAAGCGTGGTTGCTCGAACCTCGCGAGTACAGACACAAGCCCCCACTATAGCCGCCGCTTTGGGCGGCTTAGTGGCGGGTAGTTGACTTCAGCACATTGGGCACGTCTGGCCACTGTGCAGAATCGAATGGTTCCTGCACAGGCGGATTCCCTGCAGGACGATGATGATCCGGTCGGGCGGGTTGAACAATTTGACCCCGCCGCCGGCGTCGGCGATCTCGCCTAAATCGCTCTGCAACATGCTGAGCAAAAAGTCTAAGCTGCTCAGCTTCGGCTCGACTTCCATGCCAACGGCCTCGGCCGGGCCGGGCGTCGAGTTCCCCGGCGATCGCCGCCGTGATTTGGCCGATCTCGATTTTGGGTTCGGGGCGCCCAACAAATCGGAGAACCCGGCGAGATCTCCGTTTACCGTGTCGATCTGCATATGTTTCTAACCTCCAGAGTCGATTTTGATTCGAGAGGATAGTACTTGTTTCGACCTCTTCCCCGAACTCCAAAGGTTCGGGGATTTGGCCTTGATCGAACTCGGCCCGGGTTCGGGGATTTCGCAAGTCCCCTGTTCCCTGCCCTTTAGGCGAAGGTTCGGGGATTTCGAGATTGCCCCGGAAAAGGTTCGGAGATTTGACCTCTGCCGAGGTTCGGGGGTTTGATTTCTCCCCGGACCCCGTCACGGCAGCAGCAGCAGCGATGCTGCTGCTGCCAGCATGATCCACGCCGCTGTTCTCTTCCCCGCCGCCCGTCTGCGGGGAAGGTGAGGGTTGGATCAGCGGCGCGGGTCTTTTCCCGGTGGCTCTTCAACGGGCAGGCTGGCGAATGGATCCTCGCGGTCCTGCCAGCGACTGGCAATCTGGCGCCGGTGCTCTCTGGGCCGTTGTGCCTCACCCAGTATCCGATCGGCCAATTGACCCGCCTCCCATTCGGCGCGTCCTGCCATCGCTTCCTGAATCTGGTCGCTATCCAGGCTTTCGGTCTTGGCTTCGAGAATCTTCTCCTGTTGTAGGCCGAGGTAACGGAGTTCGAGCCGGACAAGGCGGATCACGGGATCGGCCAAGGTGATGCAGAGGACGATCAGCAGAACGACGATGAAGACCGTAATCGCGCCCCAGGAGATCCACGACTGCTGAAAGGAATTGAGTGGGATGTTCTTCACCATCATGAAATGCGTTACCAGATTGATCAACATTACGACGACCAGGAAGCTCATTCCGAGCAGGGCGATCCCCCGCTCAGTGGTTGATGAAAACGCCCGCGTGAACCCGTAGACCAGCCACACGAACGCGCCTTCCACGACGACGACGGCAAACAGCGATAGCAGCGGCTGGAAAATACCGAGGTCGGCGAATCCGCCTCGGTAGATCATGAATGACGAGACGCAGCTGAGCGCCGTTATGCAGACCAAAATCACGGCTCCCCAGAGGATAATTATCTTTCTGGCCTTGATGTGCTTAAAAGGGCTTGTAACCGATATTTGTTCCATTGTGTCTCATTGTGTGGGAGACACGGCTGATTGTGTGACCGCGGGCCGGATTTGAACCGGCTTGGTCATATTGTCAAACTCACTCTCTCGAGTGAGAATCCGCGCGCCATCTCTTCGATGGCCGCGGTCAACCGTGTCGTGGTTGATCGTGGGGCGAGGGTGGGGTTTCGTCCTGCTCTCGCCCGTGAATTTGCGTAGCGCGTTTCTTCTATCAGCTTCGGGTATTTCCTTTTCGTCATGGACTTCATCCGACTATATGCCTGGCACGGCGGCGACGCGTGAATTGCGTCGAACTCCGCGCCGTTGCACGCCACGAATTCGAGGGCGTCTGCCTGGTGGAACTCGAATAGGTAGCGTGGCTGCGGCTCGATGTCCACGCCGACGACTTCGAAACCTGCGTGGTAATAACCCATCGCCGCGCCACCAGCCCCGCAAAATAGATCCAGCAATTTCATTACGCTAAAAGTCCAATGTCGGTTGGATCTTCATCCAGTCCAACCATCTCTCCAGTTGCGCCAGCCTCTTGTCTGGCGCGAAGGCCAACTGTGTCCCGTCGCAGGAGTGGCAGCCGGCGAACCGGGCCTGCAACAATCTTCGAAAAGAATTCACTCGGCCCATGTGGACCCATTTGCCTTGTGCAATTGCCTCGCGGCAAAGCCAATGGGTGTTTGTCGACAGTTTCCATTCCGTGGAGCCGCCGATAAACAGGCAGTCGAAGGAATCCCAGTTGATCTGCTCATCCTCGATCCCGTCCTGCGCGACGAAGGCGGCGGCAAAACCAATTGCGCGGATGCGCGGTAGAACCTCGCGGCTGCGCTCCCAAGTGGCGCGCGCATCGGCGACGACATCGGGCGCTACCGCAAATAGGCAGGTTTCCCGAAACTGGCTTAGTGATCCCAGCCACTTGAGATAAGCGCCGACGTTGAGGTCGGGGCTTGTGAAGCAGCCGTTGTCGGCTGCCCACATCACCTTGGCTAGTCCGCCTCTGCCGTGTGAGTTGCGGCCCACGGCGCCGCGATATCCAAGCATGATCCCGATGTCGGGCCGAAGCCCAGTCTTCGCTGCTTGTAGCCTGCCGCTCAGATATATCACTTCTGCTCCAAATTCCTCGGCGATGATCAGGCCCTTCCTCGGAACCGACCTGCGAATGGGCAGGTCGCCCAGTGTGTCTCGTCAGCGTATGCGCTGACGAGCGTGAGCGCACCAGTGCCGTCTTTCTCGTAGCCTTTGGTGGCGAATCCCTGATTCATCGGCATTCGCCGGCCCAGGCGTGTGATGGTCCATATGATTGGCGCATCACACGCCTGGCAACGCGCCTCACTCTGGTCGTGAGAGCGAATCAGCAGCATCTTCCTTTTTTCTACCTCGGCCATTGCTTTTCCCTCGAAACCGTCCATAGGCCATCTGGCCCGCGGAGGTCGTTTTGCGCGGCCGCTTGCCGCGCAACTCTTTACCTCTTGCCTTTAGCCGCAGGTACGCGGCGCGGGCTTCGCTGATTTGATTTGCCATTACCCGTCTTCTTGCAAGGGCACTCCCCGTCCTCTGACTCGTGAATACATCCGTACCGCTCATGTTGTTCCTTGCCGTGCCCGCAGTGAGCGCAGAGCGGCGCGCTGAAATTGTCTTCAGTCCGGGCTATCAGGGCTAGCCCTCTATTGAATGCCTGGCGCTCTTGTCTGTTCGTGATGAGCGGCCTCTCTTCCTCTTTCTCTTCCTTGATCCGGGCCAGCAGGCCCTCAAGGGCCGCGACGTCCTTCGGCTCCTCTGCGATTAATTCCAGGCGGAATAGCACGGGATCTTTCCCGCATCTTCCGCAATTGCACACGCGTTTATACTCGTTAATCCTCATGTTTCCTCCTATAAAATAACTCGACGTAGCATCGTCGGTTTTCCTCTTCCCTCTCCGCGATGAGATCGCGGATTCGCTTGTAAACAGGGGATGAAGTTTCATCCCCCTCTTCGAAATTCGACTTCATCCGATGAAGCCATTCGAGTCCCATCTCTTCCGCGAGGGCGAGGAGCTCACGCTCAGCCTCGGCCTGTTCCCAGGCTGAAAGGGTGGCCGGCGCGGGGCGGGGCATAGCCTTCAACGCCTGGCGGTCTTGCCACTGGCCTATGAGGAGGTCTTCCTCCCCTGTCCTGAGCAGTTTTGTGGCGAGGCCGCCGGGGTTCCTGACGTGGTTTTTTGTGGCAGTCAGGAAGCTTTCGATCGTCTTGCGATCGAAACTGCTTTTCTGTTTTTCAGTTCCGAAACCATTTAAGGCGGCAGCAGCAGCAGCGAAGCCGTTTGCCGCCGCTGCCTGCTGCTGCTCTTCTCTCTTCTTCTCTCTCTCTGCTCTGCTCTGCTCTGCTCTAAGTACAGATTTGTACAGATCTGTACGGGGTTCCTCCGTGGAGCGTACAGACACGCCGGGTGTGTCTGTACGCTCCACGAGGAACCCCGCTGTAATAAGAGCGTACAGGTCTACGGGAGTCGTGGCGGCGATTCGCCGCGCGATCCAGTCGGCGTCGTTCGGGACCTGGTTCCCGGTTTCTGCCGCTATCAGCCATATTTGAATTAAGTGGGCTTTGGCTTGGTCGCTTAGCTGGCTGAACTCGTAGTCGCCCAGCAGGCAGCGGTGGAGCTTAATCCATTTCGGATCACGATCCTTGTACTGCTGAAATTTCTCCCAGTTCCGGACGGCCAGATACACCTCAGCGCCCTCCTTTAATTCAGTCCGTTTTTCGATCTGAAGATTTTGCATCATTTGGCTTGCTGCGCGCGAATCATCTCGCGCCGCAGTATTTCTTCGATCGTCTCCTGCCTGGTTTCCCGGCCTTCCTCCTCGGTTACTAAGTCGATGAACTCGAGAATTGCGTGCGGCAGGCGCAGGCCCACGGCCTGCTTTGCCGCCTGCCGTTGTCGGTTGGCGATTGGCGGCATCCTTTTCTTTTCTACCTTCATAGTCCCTCCCTCTTCTGCTTGATGATATGTGTAGACAGATGTCGTAATATAACATCATCTGTTCCCGTTGACAAGTGTGCGCAGGTAAAATAATTTATGTGTATGGCGACGAAAGTGAACAGGGAATTATTGGCGGTGCGCCTGGATGTTGACGCTGTCGAGGAACTGCGCAAGCTTGCGGTTCAGTTTGGATATGACTCGCACAATCAGGTCGCCGCCGAGATTCTGACCAGATATAAGAAATTTTGGGTTGCAGCCAAAGAGGCCGAGGCCGAGGCGTTGAGACAGCAGGAAGAATTGCTTTTGGGAAAAGCGCATGCGCTCCAGCCCCAGCGGGCGCGGAAAAAAGCCTGAGCCGAATCCGGCCAAATTATTTAAGGCTTGTGACACACTGACCGGGACCAGCAATTCGGTGGGAGAATTCGGGCCGCGATGGGGGGGGTGTTTTTGTTTGTGACGGATTTGTGACGCTACTTCGGTCACAAAGAAGTAACTTGAATGTACTGAAGGAAAGACTCAGCCGAGATAAACTACTGAAAAGAAAAGAGAAGGAAGGGAAAAACAACAAGAGGCAACAGCCTCGCAACTGCCTCCTAAGCAGTAGGCCGCTGGTTCGAGTCCAGCCAAGCGCATCTTTGTTATCAGGAGTTTACGATCACTGGGGCTCGCTGTCGCTGCTGCCCTTGTGACGGATTTGTGACGCTTTCCATTTTCCTCAGCGTCTCGTCCCTCCACGCGCGCACGTAAATCATGCTCGTTCGCGGGCTGCTATGGCCGAGCAGTCGCGCGATCGTGAACGGATCCATCCCGGCCTCCGCCCAGCGCGAGGCCGCCTCGTCTCGACACCAGCGCAGCCAAAACTCCTCGATCCCAGCGCGCTTGCAGCACGAATCCCACGCCTTGCGGATCGAATCGAATGGGAAGAGGCGGTCGTCCTCGCCAGAGCCGGCAAGGGAAGATCCCAGCAACTGCTCGAACTCCGCCCGGACCCGAGCGGTGAGCGGAATGTCGCGGCTCTTCGGCTGTGCCGTCGCGGCGCGGCGTCGGCCAGACTTGTAGCTGATCGCCGTGACGATCCCCTCGGCCAGATTCACCTGGGATTGGCGCATCAGGAGAAACTCCTGCGGCCGCATCCCGGTTTCGAGCAGGATCATCATGGCTGAGGCCACGTACTCAAGCCCCAACCCGGCAGCAGCAGCAGCAATCTTCTCTTCTTCTTCGCGTGAGAGCCGGCGTTTTGCGCGCGGAGTCTCCTCGATCTTCGAAAGAAGGCGCGAGGGGTTCTTCTCCGGATCGATGAACCCCTCGGCTGCCGCGCGCCCAAAGACCACCTTTGCGCGCTTGATGAAGTGATTGATTGTTGCCGGCGCGTACTTGTCGCGCAGCGTCAGCAGCCACTTTTCGATTTCGAAGTGCGTGATCTCGGCGATTGGGCGGTCGCCGAACTGCTCGGTGAGCTTGCCGGCCTGGTAGCCGGCATTCGTGGTGTAGTTGCGGGTGGTCTCCCGCGCGATCGGCGCGTAGATCTCGCGCACGAACTCGCCGAAGGTGATTGGGCGGCGTGGCTGGTCGCCGTACTTGGCCTGGTACACCTCTTCCCGCGCGCGCGACTCGGCGCGCTCGGCCTGGGCCTTCGTCCGGGCTTCCGGGATGGCGGCGCGGTACCGCCGGCCCGCGACCTGGAAATCGTGGTGCCAGTGATCCGCGCGCTTGCGCACTGTCATGGGGATCCTCCGTGCGGCGGGGAGAGTAATGCCGCACGGAGGGGAAGGCAAGTAGCTAGCTCTCGAAAGTGATCTTTCCGAATCGCGGCTGTCGGCCCGCGATGAAATCCGATTTGGCGGACTCGTATATTTTCGCGGCCTGTTCCGCCGTTAGTGAGCCTCGCTCCATGTGGCAGTGAGACTTGAACTGAAACGCGCATTCACATGTAAATGATTCGGGGTCCCCATCGTAGGTTTCGTTTGTGAGCCATGATTGGAACACATGAAACCCGGCCCCGCTCTGCGTGTCATGCCGCAGGGTCAGAAATCTGCCCTGCGCTTTTTGAGTCAGGCTTTTGCCCTTCGGCATTGATTTTATCAGCTCGATCAATTCCATAATTCCTCCGTGTTTTTCCAGCTTTCTCCGCGCACGATAGCGGAGATGGTCTGTACGCTGACCCCGAACTGCCGGGCGAGCGTGGTGAAGGTCCAGTTCTCCGCCGCGTGGAGGCGGCGGATTTCCCTGACTTGTTCCGGGGTGAGCTTGTGGCCCGCGCCACGCTCGCTGCTGATCGTGGCGTGCGGCGGGGCTTCGTCGGGGAGGCCGGCTTTTCGCCTGCGCAGAATGGAGGCTGAGCGGCGCTTTTGCAGGCGCTGAGCTTCGCGCCGCTCTTCCTCGGATTTGTATTTGGGTGGGCGTGCCATCACTTGCGATAGTGAAGCCGTCCGTCCTGGGCGGTGTCCAGGATCGGATGCCGATTCTGGAACTTGTCCGCCTCGTCGGTATCCGTGATTAGTACTGGTTCCGACCAGTATCCCGTGGTTGTCAGGTACGCCTCGGTGGCCTGGCAGGTTTTGAACTCTTTGGATTGCCGCTCGGCAATCCAATCGTTGCGCTGGGTATTTCCGATTGTCGCTTTTGCCATATTTCCTCCGTGTGTCGGTTGAGATGCGCGGGATTGTACCCCGCGCCTGATTGTAACGCCAACACCGATCCGTACTTGATCGGTTTGGCGGAATTATTTGCGCTTGTCTTTTTCGGCGGCGGCGCGCGTGAAGTCCCCGCCGTCGCACCAGTCCTTGAATGGTTGAATTTTGAACCGCAAGGGACCTCGCTCTTTGCCTCCCAGCCGGACGACTACGTCCGGACAGGGGAGCCTCCCCTCCCGGTTCCAGCGGTACAGCACGCCGACCGCGATGTCGGCCCATTCGGCGGCTTGCCTCGCTCTCCAGTAAGGGCCTACTGGCGTGAAGCGCGCGGGCTTTGCTGCCTTCATCGCTTTTCCTCCTTTCGGATCTGCACGGCAATCCTTGCCTCCGTGATATGCCTGCCTTTCACGGCGGGCAATCGCTCAACCTGCGTGAGCGCCTTGCTGAGTGCGCTGTGGAGCGAGGACGCCTTGGTCTCGACGCTCCACTGCGCGTGCGCTGCCGGCAGTTCCGGCAGCGTGACGACGATCGAATAATTTTTCATGTGACCTCTTTCTTACAGGCAGCACTTTGGAATCAGCCTCTCGCTGCAAATCGAATTTGTCGGTTGGGCTGGCATTGCGCCAGCCCGTGAAGGTCTTCACCTGAAACTGTCCCGCGCGAAGGCGGGCCCTGATGATGCGTTGATTCTTCGTTCCGGCCTGCCAGTGGCAGGCTTGCCGCAGATCACGTGCTCGTTGATCCTGCGCACAAGCTGGTTGGTTGTCATGCCTTACCTCCCTGCGCCTTCACACGTGACTTGCGCTCTTCATCCAGAAGCTGCGCCACCTGTGCGAGCTCCTGCTGATTGAGCGATGCCAGCGTGGAAGCCGAATCGCTTGTGATCACGATATCGAGCGCCGAACTGATCCCGGCCCGCAGGGTCGTCTCGTCCCAGCCGAGAAACTCAGCCAGACTTTGAATCTGGCCAGCTTTTCCTGGGAGCCGCGCCTGCTTTGCCGTCGGCGCGCCGGGGGTTGGAGGTGGCGAGCCTTGCTGCTGCTGTCTCTGATTGGGTTCTGCCTTCAGTTCAGTTTCGATGATCTCGCCATCATCAGTTACCTCCGCGCCCATTTCGTCGGGCGTGTACAGTCCCAAAATTGCGTCTGGGAATGTTGCGCGCGCGGCGTCCGCGACTGCGCGCCATTTGTACATTGTCGCCGCCTGTTTTCGATAGTTGTCCTTTGCGCCCAGCCCCATCGCCGCCGCCTCTTTCGGGCCAAAGCGCGCTGTGTAGGTCGTGCGTCCGCGTCTTTTGATTGCGCAGGTTGCGCCCATTTCGCCCGTCTCGATTTTAATGTCCTCGAGCTGGCCCGACCTATTGATGAGGGCGAGCATGAGTTGTGGTGAGATTGTCGGTTTGCCCTGTATCACATTGATTGTGTTTAGGGCGGCCATCGTTCCTATGCCGAGCTCTCGCCCGGTTAGGATAATGGCCATCGCCTGCTCTGGCGTTTTTATGGCTTGTGGCAAAAAACTGGACTTGAGCAGGATCGTTGCCTGATCGCGGATTACCTGCCAGTCATTCAGGCCGTTGCCGTTGCCGGCTAGTTGTAATGCTTCACTCATATTTCTCCTCGTGCGAGGTAGCAGCAATCCCTGCTCGCCTGGCTGCCTCGCTATTTCTGATGTTGCCCTCTCTTCAATCCGCTCGCCTGGGGGAGCGGCCAGATGTAAGTAGGCCCAGGCGTACCGCTCTGTGCAGCGAGAGCCAGAGCCGTCGCGCGTCCACTTGCATCCCGCGCTCGAACGCCTTGCGCGTTTTTCGCGCGCAAGTTTCATCTACCAAAAAGTGTCCCGCGCGAAAGCGCGCGAGTAAGGTATTGAAATTTCCCATATTCATTTTGTCTTCCTCCGCGTTGCTGTCACTGCGCGCCGCCGCTGAACTCAGCGCCGGCCATTTCCCCGCGAATCGCGCTCGCGGGAATATTTACTTGTGCGTACCAGAGCCCGCGCCGGAAGCGGCGAAGCTGTGATCGTGGGATTTCGACCTCGATCACGACCACATCCGCGAGGCGCGCCCCGTGCTTGCGGATCGTGTGCAGCACCGCCCAGGGCGAGGCCGAGGGCGTGTGCAGCCACACGCCCTTGATCTTCGCCTCGGGATCGGCCTTATCCAGGCGGAATCCCTGCCGCGCGATTGCTGCTGCTGCCTTTTTGGTTGTTGCGTGCCTCAGTTTCATGTGTGCCTCAATGCCCGCGCCTGGTAGCGTAGTCCAGGCGCGGGGCTTGCAGCTTGCCCCCGGGACGCGGTGACCTGGCGCGTACTGCTGTGCCCAGCCGGTTTTCGACTCGCAAGGCGCTACCCGTGCGAGCTGGTCACAAACCTTAACTATTTAATTTGCCATTGCCAGCGACCAGTCCAGCTTTTCGATCTCGCGCTGCTCGCACGAATCGCAGTGCAGATCGTCCAGCGCCTCGCAGCCCTGGAAGCCGCATTGCCAGAGCCCATGATGGCCGGGGCAAAAGTGAGAGTGGATCCGCACGGGTGAGGCAGCAGCAGCGGGAGCCGAAGCCCCTGCAATCACCGGCTCATCGCTGAGCAGAGCCGCCGCCACGTGATAGCAAGGGAGCGGGGCATTCCGCCCCTGCGGCGAGCCGGCATAGCAACCGCAGGCAGCCCACAAGCCGCCTGCGTGCAACATAAGCACTACGCGGGTGAACCGGCCGTCCGACCTGCGCACATCGTATTCCTGCTCACTCGCGCGCCGCACCGTGGGCTGCACCTCGCGCGCCTTCCGAAAAGCCTTCACGAAATATCTGCTCTGAATCCTGATCATGATTTCCTCCGTGTTGCGCGCGAATGTGGCCGCGCGCGTGTACCGTTTGTCTCGATCTGATGGCACATTATTACATATGTGAATACGTGTCGTCAAGCACAAAAAAGCAACAGAAAGAAAAAAAAAGAACGAAACAATGACCCACCGACGAAACACGGCGGAGCCTGCGCGCAGTGTGCCCCGTGCCGCAAGCGCGGCACAGCCACAGCCAGCGCGAGCACCAGATCGGAAGCGGCAGCCGCACGAGGTGTGCGCCCACGCCCCGCCGATCCGGCCGCAGCCAGGCGAGCGAGACCCGACCTGATCGCCTGAATTCCAGCCGCGGCGCGGCGACAGCCCACCAAGCCGCGAGCAGCCAGGCCAAAAAGAAAAGAAGCGAAAGAAAGCGCACGCGAAACCCCCAAAAAACGACAGCGGCGAGGCGAGTTCTGAACCATCCAGCCGCCGACCCGATCATCCGAAAAGCGAACCCGCCGGCGCGGAAGAAGCGCGGGGCAGCCAGGGCCCGCCCGCCCACCGCGAGGCCGGACGAACCGACGCCCGCAAGGCAGCCCGGCGCGAAGCCACGCACGCGGCGCAAGGCAGCCCCGCGCCCGACGACCAGCACGCGCCGGCGCAAACCGAGGCAGGCGCGGACGAACCCGCCGGCGAGGCAGCAGCAACCCGGCCCCGCCCGCCGCACGCCGGGCAAACGACCGCGCCAGGCAGCAGCCCAGCGCCAGCGCACGAAGCGCAGCGCGGAAGAGAAGCGGAAGAAGAGCGAGAAGAAGAAGCCACGGCCACCCCCAAAAGGAAAGCGCCGGCGCGACCGAGCCACGCCGGCGGGAAACGAAACGATCAGGCCAGCCCGCGAACGCGAGCCAGCGACGAGCAGGAAGCCCAGCCGAAGCCGCCGCAAACCGAGCAGCCACGCGCAGGGCGCAGGAAAAGGAAGGCCAGCCAGAGACCAGCCGGCGCACAACCAAAGAGACGAACGAAAGAAGAAGCGGACATGAAGCACCCCCAGGAAAAGGCCAGCAGCCGCGCGCGGAACCGACCGCACCAACCACCAGCAACCACCGCCACCAACACACACATATTAACACCTGTGCACACGTGTGTCAACAACCAGAAGCAAAAAAAGAAAGAAAAAAGAACGAAACAATGACCCACCGACGAAACACGCGCGAGCGCCCGACGCCGGAGACCGGCGGGCGCGGCCGCCACCGGGAAACCCGCAGCCCGCGCGACCGCGAGCCAGGGCAACGCGAAGCAAAGAGAGCGAGCGACCGGCGCGCCAACGGCGACGCCGGCGCGGCAAAACCACGCACGCGCGCGGCCACCCGGAACGCACGAACAAAAGCACCAGCCCGCACGACGCCAGCCACGGCCACACAAACCACACACACGAACAGACCATGACGTTCGAAGGGAACCCCCTGCCTGGTGAGTGGTCCAACGTCCGAATCCCGTGGACTGCTCGCGGGATACAAGCCAACGTCCGCGTCACAGACGCAAAGGAAAATTGTATGGAAGCCGCGGCGCTTTGGCCGCTTCCGAATCTAACGGCGCTTCGCCTTCCGAATAGAGGAAAAATGTGGGACGCGCTCTTCCTGCACGTCGAGGGCCGCGCCGCTGCCGCCGCTTGCAACTTCCCGCACGTCCAGGTGGAAGGCGGCAGTGGCGCGGCCCTCTCTTCTGCTCTGGGCGCGTTCCACATTTTTAGCCCGGTAGGGCGTTGTCTAAATGGAAGCCGCGCAGCATCCGATCAGCCCCGGAGCGGGCGGCAGAAACGTACGCCGGGACGGCCGTGCCAGCGCCCTTTCCCTCCGCCCGCCGCCGCCGCGCCCCGAAACTTTGAACTCTCTTTCGGGGCGCGGCGGTGGCGGGCGGACAGCCTTCAATCTCCGGACAGCGCGATAGCGAGGCGCTGTAAGCGAGGACCGTGCGAAGGGGGATGCTCAGGGCCTCGGCGTCAGGCGTGGCCCGGCCCATCCATCCAATACGTGTGCTCCTGCCAACTGTGAGAAAAGCCGCGGCGCTTTGGCCGCATCCACGCGAGTCTCCCCCGATCTCGACCGGCGGCAAGAGCGGGAATCAATCTGGAGTTGGCAGCAGCAGCAGCAGCAGGAGTTCGAAGGGGAGTGGCTGAAAAGCGAAAGGGCCGCACACGGAGATGGCGGCCCTTGATCGAATCGCGGCGCTCCACGGAAGTAAAGCGCCAAATGGTGGACGTACTATACCACGAACGAAACGGATTGCAAGTCGTGTAACATGCGCGAGGAGGGGGGGTCATTTCGTATGGCGGATTTGCTCAAACTGCAGGCCGGCCTGCAACGAAACGTGGACATCGAGAAGCGCGTGGATCAGGTGGAGCGTGCGGCGCGGAAGATCTTCCGCGCAATCTCGGACACCGAACGGCTGAACTTCTCCCTGGACTATGTGTTTCTCGATGAGCGTGTGGGCTGGCTTGAAGAAGAGCGCCGCCGTCTGGATGCGAAATACAAGGAGCTCAAAGCGGCGATCATACGGGAGCTTAGTGAGTGTGAGCGGGAAAAGGCTCGGCTGCTGAGTGCGATGCGGTATGGGGAGATTGCCGAGCCTGTGAGTGAGGAAGCGGCGGCGGCGGCGGCTGCACCGACGAATCTTCTTACTCCGTCCCAGGAATTGCAGCAGCAGCAGCAAAAGCAAAAGCCCGGACGTTGATCCGGGCCGTGCCGCTCGCGTGATGTGACTCTATCGCGAGCGCTCGTTCGCCCTTTACGGGCTATCGATTTGTGGGAGTGCTTTCGCCCTCCCGGTTCAGCAGTGTCCTCAGCCATTAGGGTATTTACCACTGCCAGTTGATTGCATCCTACACCTCGGGCCGTGAATGGCGCAACTCTCTCATCTGGAGACCGAGACCGAGACCGCGTGCGGTGGGATGCCGTGGAGAACTGGGCAGCGCGGGAGCCAGCCGCCAGTAGTGCGGTCCGCGTGACAAAGCGGCGGCGGCTGGCTCCCGCGCGCGCAAGCAGCCCGAGACGTGGAGAGCCGCAGACCGCGCGTCACATCCCGTGTCACGTGAAACCAATCGTGACAATTGGATTGATTGTGCGGGCCGGATCGTGTAAGACTTACACAGTGAACCTGATGATTCTTTTGTGAATCCTTTCTGGTCGGCGATCGCTGGGGGCATCGGTGGGTCGCCGACTTCTTTCTTTGGAGGGATGGAATGTCCTACCTCGATGTGGCGATCCCCTTGGTGATCACGTTGCTCGTGCGCACGGTCAAGAATCCGAGGAGTGCCGCGGCTCGTAAGCTATGGGCCGCGGTCGCTGCGTTGCGTGATGCGTGTGAGCAGTTCCTTTCGCTGGTGCCTGCGCCATCGAAGGCGCAGTCCAGCGCCGCGCATCTCCATTTCCGCTCACAGCGTAGGGCTGTGGCTGATTTGTTTGGGGAGGATGAGTGATGGTTACACCACAGGACTTTGCCGCGCCGGCGCTCACCAGTGATGGAGGATGGGCGATGTCGGCTGATCTGCCTGTTGCTGCTCTCGTTGATGAGGATGAGCCGGTGCGCACAACTGATCCGCTGCCGCGCCCCGCGCGTAACATCCGGATGGTGATTGATCTCGCCGCGGTCGATCACGATGCGCTGACGCTGGCGCTGCAGGAGATTGCGGCGGACTGGATTCCCAGCGCTGAGCCGTTGATGGGTGGCGGCTACTCGTACAACTACATTGTCCGATCTGTGGTAGCAGTGGATGCGTGCGCGCTGGATTGATTGTGTGCGCGGTCTGGGGGCGCTGGAGTGGGCGTAATTTGCTCCATTTCTACGCGTCCCACGTGTGTGCTGTAGTTGGCGGGGACTCACCGTGACGGAAATCTGCTCTCGGGTTTCGAGGTTTTTCGAGGTGAATGGCGAAGTTGAAGCCAAAAAAGCAGGCCAACCCGGCGAAGCGCAGGGCAAAGAAGCTTTCGAAGCCCATGCCGCTGCGCAAGCGGGTCACTGTGCCGCCGCCGATTGCGGACCCCAATGCCGCCCGTCTGACCGACGAGCAGATGGATCTGCTCCTGATGCTTCTGGCGGCGGGGACCCGGGAGCGGGCGCTCCAGGATTTTTGGGGGATGGTTTATGGTCGGAAGCTGGCGAGCTCGACGCTCAGTTACCACAGGCAAAAATGCCGCGAGGAAATCGCGGCCCGGAAGCTTCAGCGTACGGAGGCTGCGCTTGCATCTGGCCTGGCGCTGAAAGCTGAGCGGGTGGCGGCACTCAAAGAGCATGCGGAGTTGCTTGGCGCGATCCGCTTCGCGCCTTCGAAAACGGGCCGGCTCTTCAATGAGAAGGCCTGGCGCGAAACGCTCGAAGACATCGCGATCGAGATGGGCGAGCGCAAGCCGAAGGATGCGGTGACCGGCGAGCAGACGATCAAGGTTTATGTCGGGATTGACCCGAAGAGGGTGTGATTATGGATACAGGTTACAAGTTCGAGATGCAGCAAGCTGTGAAACTGGTTGGGTCTAGCGAAACTGGCAAGATTATCGGTCGTGCCGAATTCTTGACCACTGAGCGGTCTTACCTGGTTCGATATATGGCTGGTGACGGACGGCAGGTTGAAGTTTGGTGGGCTGAGTCCGCGCTAGAGGTCTACGTCGGGATTGATCCTGAGAAGGTGTGACGATGAAACCTGTTTCTCCAGTTCTACCTGGTGTCGAGTTGCCGGAGATTGTCTTTGCCGAAGGGCAAGACGAATACGCTTCGTTGCCTGCGTTCCGGCAAGCGGATGGCACTGTGCTCACGCGATGGAGGCTTTCGTGGCGAGAGCGTCTGCTCGCCTTCTGGCGGGGTGATGTCTACCTGTTTGTCCTGACATTTAACCAGCCACTGCAACCAGTGGCGCTTCAGGTGGAGCGACCGTCGCGGTCCTGTCCCTGAATGGAGGTTTTATGTTTCACGTTACCAATGGCTTGTTTTTCCAGAAGCTGGATGGTTCAGTCAAGATCATCAAGCGTGAGAGTGCAGAGGCTGATGCTCCTGTGCTCTTTGAGCTGGGGTCAAAAGGAGAGCAGTGATGATGAGTCAATATCCAGAAATGCGGTATGGCGGCACGCGTGTTTGCGAGGAACGTGGTGCGCAATTGTCTGAGTCATTGGTTGGCGCATTCCATCTGACTGATGGCCTGTTTTTCCAGCGATGCGTCGGCGGCTCTGTTCGGATGGTGAAGCGTGAGAATGGAAGAGATGGCGCTCCCGTGCTTTTTGAGATCACGGTTGATGCGAGTGCCTGGGCCAGCATCATCGCGTCGATGAGCTTTTACGGTGAAGAGAATGGCGGTTTCTATCGTGCGATGAAGTTTCATGCCAATGAGCCGCTTCCCGCCGGCGTCATGCTTCAGGAGTAAGGCAGCAGCAGCAGCAATGTCTCTTCTCTCTCTCTTCTTTATGGCGATCGTGGTGGTCCAGGGCGGGCAGGTCGAGGCCACGCCGGACCAGCGGCCGTATGAGCCTCGCGGCGCGGCGATCGAGGCGTTCTACGCTCGCGATGCCGAATTGCTGATGAGCGGGCCGGCGGGCACGGGCAAAAGCAGGGCGCTCCTGGAAGTCCTCCATCTGCGTGCGAGCAAGTACCCAGGCTCGCGCCATCTGATCGCCCGGAAAACACGGGCGTCCCTCACTGAGAGTGGCCTCGTGACCTTCGAAGAGAAGGTCCTGCCCCAGAACTCCCCTGTCAGGTCGGGACCTCAGCGCAGGTACCGTCAGGTCTATACCTATCCGAATGGCTCTGAGGTGATCGTTGCCGGGATGGATGATCCGGCAAGGATCATGTCCACTGAGTTCGACACGATCTTTGCCCAAGAGGCAATCGAGTTACGGGAAGAGGACTGGGACAACCTGACGACGCGCCTGCGCAACGGCGTGCTGCCGTATCAGGTCCTGAACGCGGACTGCAACCCGGGATCGCCTCGTCACTGGCTCAAGAAGCGGTGTGAGGCTGGCAAATGCCGGCTGCTCGAATCGCGGCACGAAGACAATCCATTGCTCTTCGCAAAGTCCGGACTAACTGAGTATGGCTCGGCGTACCTCTCAAAGCTCGATAACCTGTCTGGTGTGCGATACCTGCGGCTTCGCAAGGGTCTGTGGGTGATGGCTGAGGGGATGGTTTACACGGACTGGGATCCGGCTATTCATTTGATCGACCGCTTCGACATCCCTGAGAGTTGGCCGCGGTACTGGGTGGTGGACTTTGGCTTCACGAATCCATTCTGCTGGCAGGCATGGGCGGAAGATCCGGACGGGCGGCTCTACCGCTATCGGGAGATCTACCGTACCAAGTCCCTCGTTGAGGATCTTGCCCCGCTGATTCTGGCGAGTGTGGCTGGCGACCCCGTGCCGGCGGCCATTGTCTGCGATCACGACGCCGAAGACCGCGCGACGCTCGAACGCCACCTGAAGATAGGAACCATTGCCGCCTACAAATCTATCAGCGACGGACTGCAGGCAGTGGCTGGGCGGCTGAGGAAAGCGAAAGATGGGAAGCCGAGACTCTTTCTACTCCGTGATTCGCTCGTGGAGCGGGATTTGGATTTGGCCGAGGCGAAGAAGCCCTGCTGTACGGAGGAAGAGGTTGAGTCTTACGTATGGGCGGAAAATGCCACCGGCGTGAAGGAAACACCGGTTGGCCGGGATAACCATGGGATGGATTGCCTGCGCTACATCGTCGCCTATGTGGATTTGCAGTCGAGCCAGGGAGTGTACGTGTGACGTGGAGGGACCGCGCAAAAGCTTTCTGGCGGGCGGGCGGGCGTGAGCGACTGCTATCTCCCTCTTCTCTCGACGATCGATCTTTGAAGCATGCTTTTGATTCAGCGCGGGTTGGTGTGCAGGGGCTGGCTGCGTACCCGTCTACGAATATCAACAGTCTGGTTTCGTGGCACCGGCGCAATGAATTGGTTTATGCGTGCGTAAGGAAAATCGCGGAGGCTGCGCTCGATCCGGAGCCGATCGTGGAGCGGGCTGGGAAGGCTGGGCAGTGGACTGCTGAGCCGGGCCATTCGCTTCGCCGGTTGCTGCTGCGTCCGAATGAAGAGATGGATGGCGCTCAGTTTCTGCAAAGCTGGTTGGTAAGTGAGCAGGTTGCCGGCGCGTTCTACGCGGAGATTGTGCGTGGGAAGGGAAGTGATAAGCCGGTCGAGCTCTGGCCGCTTGATCCGGCGAAGATGGCTCCTGTGATTGCCGGCCGTCGCATCACCGGCTATGAGTGGAAGAGCGGCGGCGAGACTGTCAGGTTTGCCTCGCGAGATATTTTGTGCTCGCGGCTGACTGACATCTCGAACCGGTATCATGGGCTGGCTCCACTTGGCGTGGCTCTTGGTTCTGTCGAGGCTGACTCTCAGCAGACGGATTATGTCCGGGCGTTCTTTCAAAATGCGGGGGTCCCGAGTGGGATCATCAAAATCAAGGGCCGCGCGCTCACCGAAGAGCAGGCGCGGAAGATCCAGGAGCGATGGGTCGACCGTTACGGCTGGGGCGGGGAAATGGAGCGCGGGCCGGCTGTGCTCGATGAGAATGCCGATTATCAGAAGATCGGCAGTGACCTGAGTGAGATTGAATCGCAGACGCTGCGCGCTCAGATTGAAGCCCGCATCTGCGCGGTCTTTGGCGTGCCGCCGCTGCTGGTCGGTGCTTTCGTCGGTCTGCTCTACGTCAACCAGCGCGGATCAGCTAAGGAATCGCAGCGTGACTTCTGGATGAACACGATGTCGCCCTTGTTCAAGCGGCTGCGGACCTTTCTGACCTGGACGCTCTTGCCGGAGTGGGAAGGTGGTAAGGCGGTGCTCTCCGAATCTGTGCGGGTGAACTGGGATATGGACCAGGTGATGGCCTTGCAGGAAGAGATTGCTTCCCGCTCACAGCGTGCGCGAGAGGACTTCCGTGTTGGCCTGCTTACGCTCAACCAGGCGCTCAGCGTGCTCGGTTATCCGCCACGCCCGGATGGTGATTACTACCTCCGGCGTGTAAACCAGATCCCGATTACGCCGGATGTGATCAGGCGGCAGCTTGAGGCTGCTGCTGGCGTGACTGCGTCCGCGATCAGCCTGGTATTGACCGGCGCCCGCAGGCCGGAAGAGGTGACTGAGGAAACGGCCGGCGATGCGGGTGAGAAGCGTGCTGGCGGACGCGCGCGCAAGTCCTTCGACTGGGATGGCGTCGCCTGCTGGCGGGAGCCAAATGACCTGGAGCGCAAGGCTAACGTGCGCGCGACGGGCGCGGCGATGGATGCGGGCCGGGCTGAGATCGAAGCGTGGCTCCTCATTGTGCGCGGGGTGTTGATCGCGGAGGCCGTGCGGAAGCTTGCGCAACTGGCCCCGCGCGACTACCACAAGCTGGTGCTCGATTGGCCGCAGTCTTCCCATGCCGGCGTGCGGGATCGCGTGGAGAGGCTTTATGTCGATGGGCGAGCGCTGATCCGTCAGGAACTGCAGCGCCAACGCTTCGCCGGCGCTGATGAGAAGCGGCTTGAGGAGATTAGGCCGCTGAAGGGCTTGAAGGTCGGCGAGGTTGACGAGACGGCGTTGGATCGCCTGGCCGAAGCGACGATTAGTCGCGTGCTGAATGACGTGCAGGCCCGGGCGGCAGCAGCAGCAGCACACCTCGTCTCGCTGGTCAGCGCGGAGAAATTGCAGGACGCGGTGCGTGCGCAACTGGAGGGCCAGAGCACCGCGTTCCTTTCGCGCGCGGCATCCGAAGCGGCGAATGTCGCCGTAAATTTGGGCAGGGCGGCGGAGGGCCGGCTCTATGCGGCGAAGCCGAAGGCCGTGGGGGTGATAGTTGAAGGTTGGGTGTATACGTCGGTGCTCGATGCGCGCACCTGCGACCCGTGCACGGACGCGGACGGGATGATGGCGGAGCTCGAGGAAGATCTTCCGATGGTCCCGAATCCTGAGTGCGGATCGGGCTATGGCGCGTGCCGGTGCATTCATATTCCGATAGTTGGAGGGGAAAGCGATGGCTGAACGCGAGTTCAAGAATCTGCCGCAGTTTGTGAAGGGGATTGAGGGCCGGACGGTGACTGGCATCGCTGCTGTGTTCGGCAATGTGGACCTGGGCGGGGACAGGCTCTGGCTCGGCGCTTTTGCAAAAACGATTCGTGAGCGCGGCCATAAGGTTTTACATCTCTGGAATCATGGTTCGGACGGCTTTGATTACTTTTGCACGCCTCCGATTGCCGTCGTGCGCTCACTGCGCGAGGTTGGGCGCGATGCGCTGCCGGCATCTGTGTTCGAGAGCGCGCCTGATGCGGTTGGCGGCCTGGAGGTGGCGCGCGAGTACCTCGGTACGCCGCGCGGCGATGAAGTATTCGAAGCGATCAAGGCTGGCGCGCCAATTGAGATGTCCTTCGGCTACGACTCTATCCCCGGCAAATATGATTTCGAGGTTGTGAATCAGAGAGAAGCGGCTGAAACAAGGGTGAGGAACCTGCGCGAGGTCAGGCTTGAGGACACGTCTGATGTTCTGCGGGGCATGAACCCCGCGACATCCGTCGCGGGTAAATCCGTGGAGAACTGTGCCGCATTGGTCCGGCGCGTTGAAACTGTGATCAGCGAGTTCAAGTCCGGCAAAGCTGAGTTTGCTGAGTACCTGTTGAAGCTCCGCGTGCTGCTCTCTGAGTTGCCGCTCGCGGGAGAAGGTCCTGCGCCCGCAACTGAGATCAAGGGCGCGACCGGCGCGATGGATTTGCCACTGGCTGCGCGAGATCGTGACTGGGACTCGGATGTGGCGCGCGGGCGTGTGCGGGCTTGGGCCGGGGCCGAAGACGAGCCGAATGGCGACTACCGAAAGGCTCACTTCTGGTATGATGCTTCGAAGCCGAAGGATTTCGGGAGCTACAAGCTCCCGTTCGCGGATGTGATTCGTGGGGAACTCATGGCGGTTCCCAAAGCGATCTTTGCCGTTGCGGCCGCTCTGCAGGGCGGGCGCGGCGGAGTGGACATTCCCGCTGACGATGCGGAGGCCGTTCGGGGCAAAGTCGAACGGTACTATGCAAAGATGCGGCGTGAATTCGAGGACGACACAATCCTCGTTCCCTGGGATGAGAGCAAAGCTGCTCTCACTCCCGAACCTGAAACTGTGCAACCCGAAGAGCGCAGCCGAGCCGATCAGCCGTCAATCAATAACTTCGATTGGCGCTCATCACTCACTGACAAGCTGAATCAGTTGCGTGAGATAGAACTGATAACTTGAGGTGAGACATGAGCGACAGAATAAAAGGCTTGAGGGCCAAGCTCCTGAAGCTGGTGCAGGATCAGAAAGCACTGGCGGCGGAGCTCGAGGCCAAGGGCGAAGCTGCGACTGAAGAGGAACATCAAACCCTCGCGCATCGCATCACTGAAGCGAAGTGGCTGAAGGACCGGATTAGCGACCTTCAGTTCCTCGAAGACGCCGAAACTGAACTAACAGCGAATGAGCCGGGTGAGAGCAAGGGCAGGCGTAGCTTCGACGATCCGGGCGAAAGTCGGATCGATCATCGTCCGCGCTGGGGCAGCGTGAAAAACTTCCGGCGTGACACGAAGCGTGAAAGTTCCGAGGCTGCCTACCGCTTTGGGATGTGGGCCTCGGCACTGCTCGGCAAGTCGGAGTTGGCCGCGCAGTATTGTCTTGATCACGGCGTCAAGCTCATCGATGAGCAGGGCCGTGAATTTAAGACGATGAAGGAGTCGATCAACACCACGGGTGGGTATCTCGTGCCGCCTGAGTTCGAGAACGATCTGATCGACCTGCGCGAAGAGTATGGCGTGTTTCGTCGCTTCTCGCGCGTCACGCCGATGATGCGGGACACAAAGTCTTTAGGCCGCAGGATTGGCGGCCTGACCGCCTACTTCTCGGGTGAAGCCACGGCTCCCACTGAGTCGGAAAAGACCTGGGACCAAATCACTCTGACCGCGCGCAAGTTGATGACACTCACGCGGATTTCCTCTGAGCTCAATGAAGACATCATTGTCGCGCTGGGCGATGACTTGGCCGGCGAGGTCGGCTACGCTTTCGCCAACAAAGAGGATGAGTGTGGCTTCAATGGCGATGGCACGAGCACGTATGGTGGAATTGAAGGAGTTAGGAATCGACTGAAAACGGTCTACACCGCGTCGGGCGGCGTGGGCTTGGTTGTGGGCGCGGGCAACGCCTATTCGGAACTGACCTTGGCCAATTTCAACTCAGTAGTCGGCTCGCTGCCCGAGTATGCCGACAACCGTGTTACGCGCTGGTTCTGTGGGCGCTTCTTCTGGTCGACCGTGATGCAGCGGCTGGCGACGGCCGCGGGCGGCGTGACGGCGGAGGAAATCGAGGGCAAGCGGATGCGTACCTTCCTGGGCTATCCGGTCGAGACTTCGCAAGTGATGCCGAAGACCGAGGCGAATTCCCAGGTCCCAGTCGTATTCGGCGATCTGCGCCTGGCCTCGCGCTTCGGAGACCGCCGGCAGACGACGATCTCGATGAGTGAGCATCGTTATTTCGACACTGACGAGATCGGGATCAAGGGTTCGGAGCGATTCGATATCGTCGTGCACGATGTGGGCGACACCACGAATGCCGGCCCCGTGGTCGGTCTGATTATGGCGTCGAGCTAAGGGGGGTGCGGATGGCGACTAGGAGAAAGCAGGAGCGGGCGTCTTTCGAGACGCCCGCCGCGGCCGCTGATCAGCAGCAGCCGCAAGGTTACGTGCTCACCACTGTGCTCGATACTGGCAGACGCCTCGAGCAGTCGCTTGTGCTCCCGATCGAGGAGCTTGAGGACCTGGCTCAGCAGATTGGGCGCAACGGCATTAACTGGGTCGAGGGCCGGGCTTGGGTCCATTACCCCGCGCGCAGGGTCGTGAAAGTGACGATCCTGCGGGCCGAACATTTTGGAGGCTGATGATGATTGCGGCGCAAGACAAGAAAGTAATTGGGGTCACCTTTCCGGTGGCCATTGTGGATAATGCCTCGTGGACTACGGTTGAGATCGACACGCTCGGCTATGACTATGCTGAGTTCATCTGGGTCATGGGCGCGAATGATATTGCGGTGGCTGCGCTCAAGGTCCAGGAGTCTGATACGTCAGGGTCGGGCATGGCGGACGTGACTGGGGCAATCTTCGGCACGTCGGCCAATGACGCCGGCTCGACCTCGACACTTCCCAGCGCGACGGACGACAACAAACTGTTCTCGATCTGCCTCGACCTGACGAGGCGGAAGCGGTACCTCGATCTGGTGGCGACGAACGGTGATGGTACGGCTGGCGGGTTTAGCGTTTGCGTTTGCGTCCTCACGCGGGCCGAGCAGTCACCGAGCTCAGCCGCTGAGGCTGGTTACTCGCAGCGGTTGATCGTCTGAGGTTGATCGCATGAAGCTGAGTTTCTGGCGACAGAAAGAGCCACCGGTCGCAGGCCGGGCTGGTGTTACGGTCGAGGCTCCGCTCGACTCGTCAGCGCGTGCCTGGCTTCTTGCTGTCCATCTCAATGATGGCAAGAAGCTGGAGCGCGTGATGAAGGCGCCGCTCGATTCGACGCTTGAACGCGCGCGGGAGACCGCGCGCAATGGCGTCGAGTGGGCTGATGGTGAGGCGTGGCATTTTTACTCCGGGCGCGCTGTGCTCCGGGTGACTGTGAGGGCTTATGAAAATCCGACTGCTTAAGCCGTATCAGATGAGCAGCGTGGGCGATGTGCTTGATCCGGCGAAGCCGGTGGCGCTGCTGCTGATCGAGCGCGGCGTTGCGACCCTGTTCGTGGAAGATGCGCCCACTCAGATTGAGGAGCTGCCTGTCAGTACGCCGGCCGATCTCCCGAAACCCTCGGAAATTAAACAGGGTGGGGGAGTGGCGTCGAGACTTCGGCAGAAGCTTCGCCACCGGGGGCGCTGATGAAGGAAATCTCCGTCGCAACCTGTGAGGTTTCACGAACCTACTTCTGTGTCTTCTGTAGTCAGCCACTGGCTTGTTGTTTCTGTCTGGCCGTGGAGATGGCGAGGCCAGTCAATGGCGGTGATGCGGCCCTCACCGAGGCTGAGGTCAGGCTCCTGGCTGATGAGCTGCGGCGGCAGATTGATGATCAGATTTGCCGTTCATTTGCGGCGCTCGAAAAGGAGTATCTGTGCGGAGAATGAGCGTGCGCAATCTGCCAATCCGGTACCGTCCGGGTTTTGGTGACTGGGATGATGAATGGGCGACATCCTTGCGTGGCCAGCAACTCGGCGTCTATGGGACGCGGGTTGCCGACCATGTCGCCGGGCTGGTCGCCGGCGACACGCGGGAACTGCTCATTTACCCGATTGTCCCGGCGCTGCGCAGTGGGGCTGCGCGGACGGTCTCAACTGCCTGGCTCACGATCAAGGCGAGTCAGACGGCGGCGGACGCGACGGCGAACGCGACCTGGACTTCGTCGGGTGGGATGCAGTCCATCACGACGACGAACAACGTTGGCATTGGGCAGATCCTATCCGCCTCGACTCCGGAGTTGCGCTTTGATCTGACGGCGGCCAACACGGTCAACCTGACTGCTCGCCGCACGTACTACTTCGATTGCCAGATGAAGATGAACGATGGCGCGATCTACACGGTTGAGCGCGGCAGATTTGAGACCGGTCAGCAGATCACGATCGCGACGAGTTGAGGGATTATGAGCCTAACCAGGCATGACGGCTTGGGCAATAAGTTCAAGCTGAAGACAACTGAATCCGCCGAAGAGCACACGCAGCACGTGATCGTTGACGCCGGTGGCGGCGGCGGGACTCAGTACACCGAGGGCGATACCGACGCGACGATCACTGGCAACGCCATTCTCTGGGAGGATGCGAGCGACATCTTGCGCGCGGTCTCCGTGGCCAAGCCGCTGCCGGTCTCGGACGCGGGGGCGTCGCTTACCGTGGACGGTACGGTGACTGTGCAGGATGGTGGCAACGTCATTTCCGTCGATGACGCCGGAGCCTCTCTTAGTGTGGATGATGCGGGCGGTTCACTCACCGTGGACAACGGCGGTACGTTCGCCGTGCAGGAGAATGGGGCGGCGCTCGTGGCCCTCCAGCTGATTGACAACCTGGTGCTGGCTGAGGATGTGGTTGCCGGCAATGGGGATCCCGGAATCCAGTCCCTGGCCGTGCGTAAGGCGACGCCGGCCAACCTCAGTGGGACTGACGGCGATTATGAACCTTTGCAGATAAATGCGGGGCGATTGTGGACCTCAGCGACGATTGATGCCGCGCTCCCGGCTGGCGCGAATAATATTGGCGACGTCGATGTAGTGACCGTCCCGGCTCCTCTTTCAATCACTGGCGGCGGGACGGAGGTGACGGCTTTACGCGTCACACTGGCGTCTGATTCCACTGGGTTAATTTCGGTGGACGACAACGGCGGCTCTCTGACCGTGGATGGTACTGTGACGGCCTCGAACGCCACCGGCAACGTTGCGCACGATGCGGCCGACAGCGGCAACCCGGTCAAGTTCGGCGGCAAGGCGCTCACCACAAATCCGACCGCGGTTGCGGATGCGGATCGGGTGGACGCCCGGTTTGATGATCTGGGCCGTCAGGTCGTGGTGCTCAATCACGTGCGCGACCTAGTCACGCAGTCCACGATCACGCTCTCATCCACGACTGAGACGACGCTGCTCGCGGCTGGCGCGGCCGGCGTGTTCCACGATCTGACGCTGCTGATAGTCACGAACAGCAGCGCGACAGCCGTGCGCGTTGATTTCCGCGATGCGACCGGCGGCACGGTGCGCTTCTCGTTGGCGATCGCCGCCAATGGCGGGGCGGTCGTTCCTTTCGCCGTGCCCTGGACGCAGACCGCGGCGGCGAATAACTGGACGGCGCAGCTTTCGGCGGCCGTCACTGACGTCCGGATAGCCGTGCAAGCCGTGAAGAATGTGTAAGGTGCGTGAATTGTCAGCGAGGAATGAGGAATGAGCCTGCTTTCTCAAACAGTCACCATTGCCAGTGGGCAATCGTTGAGCGGGTCGATCTTTATCGGTCCGGGGCGAACCATTAAGGAAATAATCATGCCGTCGGCGTGGACGGTGGCGAACCTGAGCTTTCAGGTCTCGCATGACGGCACGACCTTCGTTGACCTGTATAACAAGGACGGCACGGAGACCGTCTACACGGCGGCGGCCTCGAGAGGGATCATCGCTGGGAGCGAGTTCTCCGGGACTCTCTACCTGAAGATCCGTTCCGGGCTTGCCGCTGTGGCTGTAAATCAAGGAGCGCAGAGAGATTTGCTGCTCATTATCGAACACTGAGGAGGAGTAATTATGCCAACGTATCCGCACATTGTCTGTTTGATCCTTTCACTGATTATCCCCGGCTGGGTTTGTCCGCACAGGTGATTTATGAGCTGGAGTTACGACCCTGCCGCTTTGGAGAAGTCGTTGAACTGGGTCAGGTTTCGCGTCGGCGACACCGACACAAACGACCAGCAGGTCTCCGATGAGGAGGTCTCTTCGCTGATTGCGCTGCACGACGATAAGTTTGAAGCAGCAGCAGCAGCAGCTAGTGCGATCAGTGCGAAGTACGCGCGCTTTCCGTCCCAGGAACAGGCCGAGCTCTATGCGGAGTTGGCTGAGACGATCAGGCGTGAGCGCCTGCCGGTTTATCTCTAAGTTGATTGGGTCGACCTTATGGCTCTGCGAACATCCATTACTAGGTACCCATTGGCCGGCGGCGCGGCGACCGTGATCACGCCGGCCTATGTGGACGTCTTCGCGCCAGGTCTGCGCGTTCCGCAGATTGTGGGCCGGAATGGCGGCGAGCAGGGCGTCACGGCTACGGTCTCAGTGCGCCGTAATGCTTCGCTGCTTGTCGGCGATGTCCTGAGGGTTGGCGCTGACAGCCGGCATCTGTTGGTGAGTCAGGTGGTGATGCGTCCGGCCGATGTCTTTCTGCTTTGCAAGGAGTTGGCCGCGCCGGTCCCTGACGAGTTCGAGAATGATGCGATCTCGGCTTTCTGGACTACGGCTGGCGCTGGCTGGACGGCTGAGCCGAAGACGGGGCGGCTCCAGCTTTCGCTACCCAATCTGACCGATCCTCCGGACTCATTCGTCTACCAGACGATCAGCAACGACTTCGATGTCTGGGCTGAGATCGTTGTGCCCGTGCCCTCTGCCGGCAACACCTATCTGACCTATCTGGCTGCGGTGAATCCTGCTTTCACCGAGGGTGTCTACGCGATGATCCTCTCGGACACGACGATCTACACCCGCCGATCTGATGAGACGGTGGGGCCGGGCGTAGTCAACGGGGCGAACGCGGTTGAGGTCAAATGGGTTCGCCTGCGGCGGACCGGCTCGGCGTTCCATGCCTACTACGCCCTGCCGCTCCCCTATGAGCCGATGGGTGAAGGCGATTGGGTGGGGCTCGTGAATGCGGGCGCGAAGTTTTCTTTGAGCGGGGCGGTGCGTCTGGGTCTCGGCGGCTCGAAGTTTTCGGCCTTTACGCCGAGCGCGTATTTCGTCTTCTTCCGCAATTGGGTGGGTCGGAATTGAGGCAGGTTGACACAAGATTATGGGTAGGTGGGATGGAATGCTGTGGCGCGCCTGCGTCCTCGGCTGCGCTCGTGCATGCCTGTAAGCACCCCTGTCACAGCAACCAGGTCTCAGGCAAGGGCCAAGTCTCGCCGGCTCATCCCTTATACCTGGCGGTGGAAGCCCCACGGCAATTGTTTCTGAACCTGATCGATCCGCCGCGGCCGCTCTTCAGGCCAGAGTCGTTTCTGATCTTTGCGCGCTGGATGGCTGGGCAGGTCTTGATCGATGCCGCGGTCACTATTCACTGCAATGAGGGGAGATCGCGGGCGCCTGCGCTCGCGCTTTTCTGGCTGGCGATCAGCGGGGCGATCAGGAATGAGAGCTTCGATACTGCTCTTGATGTGTATCTCGGGATAGATCGGGAGTTTCGGCCGGGGCGGGGGATTGAAAGGTTCCTACGCGAAAACTGGCTGGGCCTGCTCGATTTGTTGGCGAGGAACTGAGTTATGGCCGATACCGGATTTGTATTGGTTGGGACGGGCGCGAATGATGCTGCCTTCGGCTCTGAAGCCTGGATTAACCCGACGCGGGTCACGGCTGACGATAACTCGGATGCGACGAACTCCATGTCGCCTGGCGGTGGGAGCACGAACTATTTGAAGGGGACGAATCTCGGCCTCGCGATTCCTGCCGGGTCCACGATCGACGGGATTGAGGTTCGGTTTGAATGGTGGAGCTCCACGGGTGGGGAAAACTGCACGCTTACCCGCTGCCGTATGGTGAAAGCAGATGGGACGATCGGGACGACTGATCGTTCTGATGGCGGGGTGGTTCCCGGTTCGAGGACGCTCAAGACACTGGGTGGCTCGACTGATTTGTGGGGCGAGACCTGGGCTGAGGCGGATGTCGAGGACATCGATTTTGGGTTTGTCATGGCGATCAATAAGACTTTTAGCACTGTCATTGAGGATCTTGAAGTCGATGCGATGTGGGTCAAGGTCTACTACACCGAGGCCGCCGCGGGCAGTGCGAAGAGCCTGATGCTCCTGGGCGTCGGGCGGTGAGGGTTGTTTATGAATAGCTTGAAGGTTAGATTTCTGGTCGCCTGTTTTGTGCTTCTGGTGGTTGTGCCGGCGCTGCTGAATTCCCAGCACCAGCATGGGAAAGATGGGCCGACCTGGGCCGCGCGTGCAGAGGCAAAGCCGCAGGCGGGCCTCTTCGGGCCGAGCGGGCTTCCGTTCGGCGCGACGATCGTCACGCTTGATGCGAAGAATCGGCTGTTTATCTTCAATGGCAGTCGCTTTATTCCGGTCAACGGCGGCAATGGGTTCGACGGTCAGTTGATCGGGATTGATTTTCGTCCGGCTGACAGGAACCTCTATGCGCTCAGCGACCAGGGGTCGCTCTACCGGATCGGCCAGGCGGGCGCGACGAGCAGGCTTTCACCGCGCTTTGCCGGCGGCGTCCAGTCGTTGATGGATTTCAACCCGGTGGTGGATGCGATCCGGTTGATTGGCAGTAATGACCAGAACTTCGCGTTGGTGAGCCAGGGCGGCTTGTTCAACGTTACCGCGCCGCAGACGGCGATCACATACGATCCGGCGGATGTGAACGCCGGGCGTGACCCGAATCTCTGCGGCGGCGCCTACACGAACAATGTGGCTGGTGCGGCAAACACGATCTTCTATGCGATCGATTACGATCTTGATGTGCTCGTGACGATCTCTTCGAAGAACGCGACCGGCAGCAGCAACACAGGCGGCGGAAAGCTGCGGACGATTGGCCAGATCGTGAATGGGAACGGGCAGGCCGTGAATTTCACGAGCATCGCCGATCTTGACGTCTATACTGATGCGCAGGGTAACAACACATTAGTTGGTGTTAGTAGTCAGTTACTCTTTGTTGCCGACCTGGGTCAGATCGATCCGAACCTGCCGTTTGGCCGGAGACAGCCGGTGGTCGCGCGTTTCGTCCTGTTAAATGACGGCGGGTTTATTGATTTGGCCATTGCGCCCTTTCGGAGGTAAGGCGATGGCATTTCAGCCCTGGATGGTAATGGTTGCGATTGCGGTGTTTTCGTCGGTGACTGCCGCCTTCGGCGCGTACTGGGGCGTGCGCCTGTCACTGGTGAAGATCGAGGAACAGATTCGCTTCCTCGATTTCCGCATCACAAAGCTCGAAGATTTTCAGCGCGAGACCGGTCGGGCAGGGGACTGATGCCTGGCTCGGATTGAGCAGGAGAATTGATATGATATGGGCGTGCCGCGCGGTTTCGGGGGAAGCCGTGCGGCAATTGAGAGCCAGGCGCTCGCCTGGCAACGTGCGCGGCAAGGGCTGGTCAATGGGTTCGTGTGCGACCGCGTGCGTAAGGGCAACGTGCCGCGCAGCCGATCGCCAGGCCGTCTGAGTCCTGGCAGGCGCGGCGATGGATCCGGCCGGGCAAGTTGTTGTGGCTTCCCGGCCTTTTTTTCGTGTTGCCGGACTTCCTTATCCCTGTCCCTTTGCGGCGATGTCTCCGGAGGCATCGTCACTTCAATTTCTGTCACCGGGTGAATCTCCCATGCCGTCCCCCGGCTTCGCCGGTCGCGCGCATGGGCGGCATCGAAGAAGAGCCAACCCCGAATCCGCACTTTCTTTCCCACCAGCTTTTTTGCGTCAGAAAGCCCTACGTTCAATTTTTCCTGGCCGCGAGGGGTAATCTCCGCAATCACCCATTTCCGCTTGTCCAGCCTTTGCCTGGCGCGAGGGACTAGGGCAATACGCAGGTCTCTCAGATCACTCCGCCCACAATTCACGGCTTCACGTGGGCCACGGCTCACACTGGCCACGTAGCCGGTTGCGGTTGCGCCTGCGGACTGGTCGAGGTCGGCAGGCGATTGGGCGCTGAGCATGCGGGAGAGGGAAAGGCGAGGGGCGCGTGTGGGCGGCTCCGTGCGATTCTTGAGCAGAGCTTGCTGTTGCTGCCTTTTGGTTTTGGCTGTTCCGCAGATTGAGCAGCCGCGAAAGGTGGGCGCGCATACGTCGGCCTCCTGTGCAAGGGTAGGCTTGAGCAGCAGCAGCAGCAGCAAAGTCTTGGGAGCCCGCATCACGCGGGGAGATTAGAGCCGGCCGGGCTGGGTGTAAATGAAAAAGCCGCTGACCTCGAAAGGAAAGCGGCTCTTGCGCTGAAGCGTCTAAAAATGTCTCAATCCCAAGCTGGTTCGATCAAATGTCCAGCGCAGGCAGAATACTATCTGACCCGCGCTGGAATTGCAAGGGCGTTAGGCTGCGCGGAACGTGGAAATTGCGAACTCGAAGTCCGCGATTTCGTGGCGAGCCTTGCCGGCCTTCTCGCCGGGGTCGCGCACTCGGTATTTCAATTTCATGATGAGTAGGCAGTCGCCGTTGGTGACGACTGCCTGCTCGCGGCTGGTCTGGAGATGCACGCCGAATTCCTCGCGCAGAATTCGGAGGTTATCGCCATAGCCTATGTAGTTCTTGAGCTTCCGTACTGCGAGGCTCTCGCGCAGCAGGCTGTTGAACTCGGCCTGGGAGATTCGCCGAATTGTGTATGTGCCGTCGAGGGATGGCATCATCGCGGAGTTTAGTAGGTGGATCATGCTGTGCCTCCGCTCGCGAGTAGCCCCGCGATTTTTACTTCGATCTGCCTCGCCTCGCCGTTGGTGAGCAGGTCGACATTTGTCATTTGCCCGCCGCATCGAGCAGTGAGCCTGCGAAGGAAGTCGTATCCGGAGCCGCCCTCTGGGCCGATGTAGATGGCTGACAGGCGCACGCCTGCCGCTTTCAGCTTGTCTGCCTCGGCCAGGGCGCGCGAGGCATCGTCCGGCTCTCCATCGGAGAGCACAATGATGCGCCGCGAGCGATCTGTGAGCGCGAGAGCCAGCGCCTCGGCCAGGGGAGTCCCGCCGCCGGCGGCGGGCAGGGAAGCGACGAAGGCGACTTGGTTCCCGAAGGCGAGCAGGCGCATTGAATGTTTCCCGCGCAATCCGTCGATGACTGTGCGGAGGCGGGTGATTTTCTCACCGGCCATTGATCTTGAGCAGTCGCAGAGGATGTGCGCTGGCGTGCGTGCGTCCTCTGCATCCTTCCGTTTGCCGAGGAAGGCGGAGAGTTTACTCTCCGCCTTCAGGACTGCTTGCTGCTGCCTGATAATCTCAGTCATTTTCGCCTCCCTCCGGCTCGAAGCCGGTCAGTCTCTCCATAGCTTTGATGGCTATCCTGAGAGCGGTTAACGCCTCGGCCCCGTGCGTGGTGCTAGCTGCCTGGGCGCGGAGTTTTGCGATCTTCTCCCATCGTTTCTCAGCATTTGGTGGGAGCGTCCCCGCTTTGCTCAACCCGAAAACAACATCATCGTAGGCCGCAATTGCCGCCACGTACCAGCCGAGCGTATCCACGTGCTCGGCGTAGAGAGCTGAGACGCGGGCGAAGATGTCCGTTTGGTAAAGGGCGAGGAAATCGCCCTGCCAGAGAAGCTCCCACGCGGAGAGGATCGAACCGACTGTGCACGGTTGCGGATAGAAAGCGGGCTGCCCTTGCGCATCCAGAATCGGCTCGCCTAACGCATTCCGGTCGTGGAGGGAGACATTCTCTCCCGTGACTACCAGCCGCGCACCGGCGAGGCTCTGGGCGGGTGGATACAGATCGAGGTAGACGAACTCGGGGGTGAACGTCTTCTCGACCTCCACCGGGCCGAGATAGCTCAGCCCTTTCGATTCAGCCACGTCGGGCGGGTAAGCGTACCCGCGCTCGAACTCCCGGCCATCGCGGAGCTCGTAGCGGTGGTGGATAAACTTCCGTGTAACTGGCGCGTCGTGTACCACGCGCGCCACTTGCACGTGGGCCGGCTTGCTGTTGAAGAGCGAGCGGTCTCGCTCTTCCGGATTCCGATGGTCGTAGACCTCGATCCGCGCCATTTGGGTATCGCCGTTGAGCGACACTCCCGGTGGCCGGGGTGTGCGTTGCTTCAGCGTGCCCTTCCAGCAGCCGCCCGATGCGGTCTGCTTGAAGACAAATTGCGACACGTCGAGGTCTATCGTACAGCAATCGCCCCAGGCGAGCACCTCGCGCTCTGCGACGACGGCTTCCGCCGGGCGATTCTGCGCGATGTCGCTGCAACGCGGACATCGCTTGGGGGTCGCGGTGAAATGGTGCGCTTCGTAGAGCACCGTCGAAATATCGAATGAATTGCCGCAATTGCGGCAAACTGAAATCGAAGCAGTAGTTGACATAAGCTCTCCTTGAATTGTGGGGCCGCTCATCTTATGTCGCTGGCTTCCCGATGAGCGGCCCCTTTAGAGAGCGGGAAGCCAGTCTTGATTCACCATTCCCCTCAAAAGGATGCCCTGACCATATTCGCCGTCTTGGGCGGATTGGTCGGGGAGGAATTTTGAGATTGCGCGCTTTGGCGCAATAAACGAAGCGACAATTGTTATCGCTTGTGATAT
>Ga0247727_10004009_pt1 | contig 31808 bp, 29 predicted proteins | sample WisWelCaveWW1625_FD_202498 | JGI IMG/M metagenome (GOLD analysis project Ga0247727, IMG submission 202498) | Biofilm microbial communities from Wishing Well Cave, Virginia, United States - WW16-25 | ecosystem: Environmental > Aquatic > Deep subsurface > Groundwater > Cave microbial mat | place... | reverse complement strand
TCTCCAGCGCTGCCTGGCGATCGCGCTCCACCGTTTGCCTCGCTTCAAACTGCGCTTGACCAACCTTGTGCTCGCACCTGTCCGGCCAAGACTGCCACAGGCTGAGATATGTCAGTGAATCAGCTACCTGGCTTGTTTTGGTGAGTATTTCTAATTGTCATCACTGAGTAATTCTAATTGTCGTTAAGCGATGATATCATCACTTCGAGAAAATTGGGCTTTTTAACGGACTTGCAAGAGCCTTAACAGCAACTAAACGTATCTATCCAAATATTAGGCGGAATTAGAGCAAGTAGCGATGATTTGGCTCAAGATGAGCAGGTTTTCAATAATTGCATATCTTTTAAGTAGTACTGTTGCTTAACCTGGGCTTTCGTGCCATAATTACACACTCAGAGGATTATATTATGACTGAAAACCGGCAGGATTACAGTGATGAGTGGCGCATTGTTCATTTGGAACGTTTAGGCCTAAACGAAGACCCTTTCAAAGCCTCCGCTGATCCGCGTTTCCTCTACCTCGGCCCTGAACATCTGTCTGTCTTCAGGCAGCTCCAAGGCGTAATTGCTCGTCGACGCGGATTGGCTTTAGTTACCGGCAGCATGGGAATGGGCAAAAGCACCTTGGCTCGTCGATTATTCGATCTTCATTATGAAGATCCAAAAACTGAAATTGCTTACATAGACACTGCCTCTTTTCGGACGCCGATGGATGCCGCAAGAGGTATTTCGCGTACCTTTGCTAATTTGAATGTGCCACCTGCCAGAAGCTACGCTGCACAAAAAGAAATTCTTAAAGAGGCGATTGTAAAGTCTTATCAGGCGGGAAAAAATACAGTCTTATTGTTGGATGATGCGCAAAGAATGAGCAGAGATGCCTTGGAAGTCATTCATGAGTTATACAACTTTGATTATGATGATAAGCTAATTCAGGTGATGCTATTTGGTCAAAATGAACTCAATTCGCTATTTGAATCTTACCCTGCCGTAAGTTCCCGGGTATTTGTGCGAATGAGTCTGCCTCCACTCACACTTTCCAGTGCACTGCAAATGATCAATTTTCGCTTGAGAACGGCAGGCAGAACTGCTCCTCTTATAGAGGATAACGCGTTTAGTATGCTATTTAATACATCTGGTGGCGTCCCGCGCGAAATCGTTCGGCTTTGCGCATTGGCTACAGATCTTTTGATTCAAACTGACTACGACTTTGTGACTCAGGAAGTTATGGAAGAGGTTTTAGCTGTCTATGGGAAACAATAATAACAATCCAGACCATTTGCCTGCTTGGTTACAACTTTACTTAGCAAAGCAGGCGCGCTCACAAACGCCTACTGTCGATGTAAATCCAGTTGGCAGACCATCTAGAGTGGTTCCTGCAAAAAGGACCTCACTCTGGCTTACAGCTGGAGATCGCAAAATTATCGCAGAATGGCAAAGTTACTTGGGCAAATTAACTGGTCGCTCCATGTCTATCGGCGAAACGTTTTCTTTGCTATCAAGAATTTGCAGCGAGAGGCTGAACCTAATGGGAGGGCAATCCCAGTTTTTAGATATTACAGAATTAACCATTGCTCTCATTGGAAAGCAGCAAGATGATATTCGACATCACAAATAGACGCCTGTTTATGACGCCAGATATTACAGGGGTGCCGTTTTTAGGTTTGAGCAAACCCCAAAATAGTACTTTCTATCCTTGGTCTCGCGGCTTACTAACCCCTAATATTCTTGTTGGCCAATTTGACAGGAGCAACATAATCTAAATATGCCACGCAGGTTTTAGCTTTTCTTGTTAAATAGTAAGAGGTCTGCGACCACAGACCTCTTACTGGTTGCATTGCCTGAGCGTGGCAAATGCGAGTATTGGTATGGTTAGAATAACACACAATCATATACTAAGTCAAGGGCCGACCCGTCAAATACCGAGTTCGTCCGATGGCGAGACCTTTCTCTTTCAGGAGTACCACGACTCAGTTTACTCAGAGCTGGTTGCACCGCACAAGATCATTGCGATTCCCAGGTATTTTCTGGATCACTGGCTCCCGGTTCTGGGGCCTTCCCCCGCATGGTTGGTCGTCGCATTCCGGCAAGCAGCCTTTGTGTATCACGCCACAAAGCAACAGGTTGTAAGGCCGCTGGCAGTTCGTTGCCTAACTCGCTGGTCGGGTCTCAGTCACGGTCAAATCTGGAACATTTTGCAAAAAAACGCCTTTCTTGGGTGGTTCGTGCGCAAGGAGTCCCAAGCACAAAGCAAGAGAGAAAGCAATATATGGGAAATCCAGACCTCGATTCCGTTAACACCCCAGCACATTATTTGCCTGGAGGAATTCGCGCTGGGGCAACGACAAGCGCGGTCAGATGTTTCCCTGAAGGAGTTGTTGGCCTTACTTCGAGCAGAAGCAACCGATATCATCAAGGGTTCTTCCAGAAATATCTCTGATTTGCAGGTAAATCAGGTTTCGCTTCGCGAGATTCTTGAAGCTTTGTTTGGGCCGTTTGATTCTGAAGATTTACTTGTTTACGAAGAGATTCTCGGACGCATCACACAGCCAGGCAATACAATCGCCATCACACATTACTTTATCGATCATTGGCGTCCGCAACTCACCAGCGGCGAAGCCTGGCTCATTCATGTTCTGAGATCCCATGTATACAGCACCTCCCAAAACACCTCCAGAACGAAGGTGAAGGGGGGCAAGGTGGGGTTGGCGGAGATGCTTGGGGTTAATGTCCGCTCAATGCGAAGATGGTTTTCGGATTTGGCCGGAAGCAATCTGAATCTTTTTCTTTCAGTAAACCAAATGGATGACACTTCGCATCTCTCACTTAATATCAACATGCGTGATCCGGTATGCCCGGACGATCTTGCTCGGTACGAAGAGTTGATCCAAAAGAGCAAAGAGACCCCAGCCGACGCTGCCGGACAAAACTGGATAACAAGCGGGGTGCAAATCAACGGGCAGCAGGACAAAAATGGACACGGAAAGAGTGTGTATCCAGAAAAGGGATTGACAGAAATAGACAGGACGCAGGACAAAATTGAACACAGATCAGGACAAAAATTGACAACACTCGTGACAGGAGTGGACACTTTAATGGATTTAAATTCAGACAATAATAAAATCTCAAATACTCAACTACAACCAACAGAGCACGCAGGCGCTCCTGCTATGTATATGGGGGGGTGGTCAATATTAAACTTGTTTGATCATAGCAGCTTACCAAAGGCCAAAAAGGCCAATTTGTTTGCAATCATGGGGCGCCAGCCGGAGAAAACCCACAGTTTTTTGGGTTGGCTGATCTATGGGTATGAAAACCGGGGGCAGACGGGTTCCGGGATTTCAGCGCCCATTTTATTTGCACTGTCCAGATATGATCAGAACCAGCCTGCAGACAAATACATTTCGCTCGCTCAAGAATCCCCCCAAAATCTTCTTCGGCTGATGCAAAACAGGTTTTCTCCTGGGGTGAGTCCTCTTTGGCGGCCCATTCTGGATGCCCTGGAAGCAAATGGCTTTGCTGAAATTTTGCAGGCGCAGGGCTGCAACCCTGATGCCTCTCAAAATGGCAAGGAAAAATCGCCGGAGATACCATATGAGCCGGACATGGTATCTAATCTTGCGGAACATATTTCTCCCGAGTTGCCTGCGGGACCGCTATCGGCCGAGGCTTGCTGGCACGGCATTCGAGAACTCGCTCAAATCCCCGAACAGTTTGCGCCGTTTGCCATCTGGCTCAATCACAACCGTCTCGAACTGACGTTCCTGCATTCTGAGAGTACGCAGGCAGTGCACGGTTTAATTACCCGAAACCTGCACCTTTTAGGGGCGCAATTCTCTTGGTGTTCGTTGCGGTTATGCACCTTGCAAGTGGCTTCACCAGGAACTCATGGGACGCCTCCCGTTGAAACCTTATCCGAGGTGATCATCGACTTCAGCAAAATGCAACCTCAACACACATCCCCATCCCTAATACAAGCCGAAAGGGTACACTGACATGACGATGAGCGTTACCTTTACCCCCCTCAAACAGCAGACTCTCTTGTTCCAAAACCAGGAGATCACCACGGCTGAACTGAATGATCGCCAAGGGTATGTCTCCATCAACAGCCTGTGTGATGCTTTTGGCCTTGATCGCCGCGGTCAGCGCCAGCGGCTGATGCGCCAGCAGAATTACTTTGAACCCTATACGGCCACGATCTTGCTGGAAACCCCCGGGGGGCCCCAAGCCACCCTGTGCCTCATGGCCTCCGCAGTTCCCCTGTTCCTCACCGGGGTCCAACTCGAAAAAGTCAAAGACGAACTGGCCCGCAGTTTGCTGATCGCTTTCCTGGACGAAGCCCACGTCGTCCTGGCCGAGCACTTTGGCATCAGCGAGCGCGGGGAGTTGCGCTTCCTGAGGGAAACGGTATCCCGAATGGTCGCGGAACAGTCTGCTTTTGAAGAGGTCATTTCAAAAAAAGTGGAAACGGAGCTGGCCCAGCTTCGGCAAACGCATGACGAGAAAATCTCCCAGATTCGGGATGCGTTTGCCGGGTTGCGTCAACAGGTGAGGGGCATCGAGGATGTGGCCGGCCCCAAGGTGCGCCTGTCCCCCGAACACCTCGGCCAGCTCCGCCAAATGGTCGCCACGCTGGGCGCGTTGCTTCAGGAGAGCGGCGTTGCCAAGCCCTATCCCGGCATCTATATGGACATCACCCGGCTTACCGGCGTCAGCCGGGTTGAGGACATCCGGCAGGCGGATTTTGCTCGTGTAATTGAGTTCCTGGAAAGCCAGATTGTTGCACTTGCCAATGCCTCCCGCTGAGGCGGGCGTTTCACGGTTTCACGTGTAACAGCGAAACCAACAAGATTTGCGTATAGCCGCACTTGGGAGTGCGGATGGGGAAGCCCGTTTCCAGTGCGGATCATCCCAGGAACGGCTGGTAATACACCGGGATAATCCCTCCCAGCCAAAATACAAGGTTGGCGATCAGCATCACGAACAGGATGCCCCAGGGCAGGAATCGTCGGAAGGGCAGGGGGGCCAGCTGGTACCAGCCGCTCACCACCACAAAACTGATTGGCCCCAACGCCGGGAATAGAAACCGCCCCTGGCTGAATATCGTATTCAGCGAGTTCTTCACCACCGCCGCAACTCCAACCAGCACGACCAGCCACAACCCCCTATCTTGTTTCGCCGTTTCCACAATTTCCTTCTTCACCATACCCCAAAAACTCACCCCCGCCCCCAGCCCCGCCAGCCCCGTCAAACCCATCACCACCCACGCCGGCAATTCCACCGCCAGCCACCCCGCCGTCCCCCAATAGCTCCACAACAGCCGCCGCCCATACGTCCACAAATAATCCGGTGTGAGTGCGTCCGGTTGCACCGCAAACGCCCGCCAGATCAGGTTGCTCCATAGATACTCCCAGACCTCCGGTGCCCACCAGCGCAGCCCGGCAAAAACCACCAACCCAAAAACCACCATCCCCCACACCAGCCTGCCCCTCAGCCAGCGTTTTCCCTGATCCCATAGCAGGATCACCAGGAACGCCGCCGAGACCGGCAGCACCGTCAGTTTCGTCGCCAGCGGCAGTAACAGCGCGGCCACGCCCGCCAGCAGAATTTCCCCCTGCGTAAGCCCCCGTTCATAAAAAATGCTCAACAGCCAGAACAAAAACGCCCCGGCCAGGAACCCCAGCACGTCATTATTAATCGTCGCCACCGTGTGCAAAAACTGCGGCGTCAGCGCCCCAAAGTACAGCGCCCCCAGCGCAATCTCCCGCCGCCCCCCCGCCAGCCGCCTCAGCCCGGCATACATCACCCGCCACGCCCCCAGCCCCAGCAAAATATTCAGCCCGCGCAACAGGTACATTCCCGGCAGGATGCGGAAATTTTCATCCGACCACGGGAAAATCGGAGTGCGCGTCTCCGCGTGGCTGTAATCCGGCTCGGGCCGGAAATACACCACCGCCTCCGGGTCGCGCAGGTACAACCACTTCAGCGGCACGCTCGTCAGCCGGTAATAAGCCTGCGGCTGGTGCGCCTCATAATTATTTTCCAGCGAAGAAAATTTCCCCACCCGCGCCAGGTTCAGCGCCAGCAGGTAATGCGCCGGTTCATCCGGCCCCTCCCATGGCGGCATCAGCACGGCGTACCCCGCTGCCAGCATGAGGTACAGCCCGCACAGTCCCAACAGCCAGCGCCGCTCATTCATATTTGAATTGTCCTTTCAACCGGGGACGCAGCCAACCCCAATACAACGCGCCCCCTCCGAGGGCAGGTACCCATCCCGAAAAAATAAGGGCGGACGTGGCTCCCAGGGGGCTGTCACCCCGGAGGGGGAGCAGGACCCCCATCAGGCCCACCGCCCCCCATAAAACCAGCACGAACCAGCCGGGTTCCGTCGCCAGGAACAAATTCAGCCAAACCGAAGCGATCCCGTACCCCAAAACCGCCACCCCCATCCAGCCCGGCAACAGCCCCGCATCCGGGTATCCTTCGCCAAACGCCAATCTCACCAATTCCGGCCCCGCCGCAAAATAAACCATCGTTAGCAGGGCAATCGAGAGCGCCACCCCGCCCAGCGCCCAGCCCAACACCCTGTCTGGCAGGCGTCCCTGCGCCACCTCGGCGGCGGCGCGGGGCAGCAGGATCACGGTCGCCGCGCCGGGCAGCAACAGCAGGATGCGCCGCAACAAAACCACCGCCGCATACAACCCCGCCTCCTCTCCCGTGAAAACCCGGTTGGCCCAGAGCATATCCGCATTCAGCAACAGCGTATGCGCCGCATACGCCAGGAACGCCCACCCCATCAACCGTAGGGGCAGGGCTTGCCCCTGCCCGCCTTGCCCCTGCCCGCCTTGCCCCCGCCCTAATCGTCCTCGCCCAAATAACCCCCTCCCCAACAACACCATCCCAGCCAGCACCGCCAACATTTGCCCCGCCGGGAGCGCCGTCACTGCCCCGCGCAGCCCCCAGCCCAGCGTCACCAGCCCCGCGCCCACAAGCACGCGCCCCCCGGCAAACGCCAGCCGCACCGCCCCAAATGCGCCAAACCGCTCCGCCCCCTGGAGCGCGCCCACCACCACCGGGCGCAGGAGGATGAAGAAAACGGCGACCGCACCGAGCGTAATGGCTTCGGCGGGCACGTTGAGCGCCCTCCCTTCCCAGCCGCGTAACAGCCACACCAGCGCGGCCAGCCCGCCCCCGGCCAGCGCACTCCAACCAAGGAACTGGCGGATCAACGCTGCACTTTCTGCGGTCAGCCGTTCCCCTTTGGCGAGGCTGTCCCCTTTGCCCAGACTCTCCCGCTCGGCGACGAGGCGGGCGACCACGGGCTGGGTCACGCCAAAGGCGGCCACGACCACGAGCAGGGCCGAGTTGACCGCCTGGAACGCGGCGAAATCGCCGGGGAGCAGGCTGCGCCCGAGGTACACGTGAAAACCATAGTCAATGACGTTGGCGATGAAATCAATAATGAAGAGGAAGACGAGAGGCCGGAGGGGCATCAGCCCTCCGGCAGGCGGTTGGAGAGGGAGGCGCTGTGGCCGATCCGCCTCAGGCGGATGTACCTTTCCAGCGCAAAGTACACGGAGTCCCAGCCAAAACGGGCAAACCTGCCGATGGCTCGTCCGAGATGCCCAATCCGGCAGGCGAGGCCGCTTTGCCCGTAAGCCCGCTGGAGGTATTCTGCCGGGGGCAGGAAGTAGGGGGCGCTTTCGAGCAGGCGGATGGGGCGCAGGATGAAGGCTCCATTGGTGATGAGCATGGCGTCCCAGAATTTGCTGTGCGGTTCGCCCAGGTATTGCGAGATTTCCCGATCCACGACGGCGTGCATGGCGCGGCGGGTGAGCGCGCCGCCCCCGCGCACGGGGAGTGACTGCAACACGCCCTCCGGGACGCGCGCCCCCAGGAGGGTCACGCCGGCTCGAAGAACGGCGCCAAAAATGTCGGCTGCGCCGGTCTGCCGGGCCAGTTCAATCACCTGATCCCAGTCGAGGTCGTCCCGCCTCCCAATCACTTCGGCGATGTCGAGGTAGTACATCAACATGCCATCGGCCAGGATGGCCCGCGCCAGGTCGGGACGGTGGACGGTGGCGGGGAGGTGGATGGCGTGTTTGACGAGGTGGACGGCGAGGGTGAGCAGGAGGTCGGGCGGGGCGAGTTCGGCGACGGGCTGGCCGAGGAGGACGCCGGGTGTGGCGCGGTCGAGCAGGGCGTCGTAGTCAATGGTGAGGAGGGTGTAGGGGTGGTCGAGCGCCCAGTGGATTTCGTACCAGATTTTGAGGTCGGGGGTGCTGCGCTGTTGGTGGAGATGGTGGCGGGCGTAGTAGTCGTCGTGCATGAGGTTGGGCCAGAACGCGCCGATGCCGATGGTTTCGAGGATGTCCATGCAGACGGTCACATCCCGCTGGCGGACGAGGACGTCAATGTCGCCGCCGGGGCGCATGGCCGGGTCGCCGTAGACGTTGGCGGAGATGGAGAGGCCTTTGAGGACGGCGGTCTGGAGGCCGCGTTCGGCGGCGCGCGGCAGGTATTCGGCGAGGGAGGCGCTCATCATGGCGGCGTTGTCGCGGAGGCGGTCGGCGGAGGCGGCGATTTCAGCGCGCGGCGCAGCGGGGAGCGCGTCCCAGAGAGCGCGGGCGGTGAGGGCGCGGCGCAGGAGGTGAGCCATGCGGTTGGGGACGCCGACCTGGGCGATGCGCGCCCAGTCGAGCGCGGCGGGAATCTCAATGCGTTCCGGTGTGCGCCAATGGCGGGCGCAGTCCCAGAGGAAGGTTTCTTCGGGAGTGGGGGTGAAGGGCATGTGCGAAATTATACGCTGGTCGGGACTGGCTCCTGGGTGCTCGTGGAAACTCATGGGAACTTGTGGATTTACTGCGCGGAAAAGCCAGACACGAATTTCCACGAATTCACACGAATGAAAACCAAAAAAAATTCGTGTACATTCGTGAAATTCGTGTCATAGTATTTTCCCGAACCCGTTAGAATCGCCGCCATGCTGAACGCCTCCCAACGCCAACAACTCGACGAGCAGGGCTACCTCCTCCTCCCAGCGCACCTCCCCAACGCCAACATCGCCTCCCTCCTCGCCCGCCTTGAAGAACTCTGGGCCAGCGAAGGCGACGAAGCCGGCGCGGAAAACTATATCGAACACGGCGTGCGCCGCCTCGCCAATCTTGCCAACAAGGGCGGCCTCTTCCGCCCCATCTACGCCGACCCGCTCGTGCTGGCCGCCATCGCAGCCGTCATCGGCCCCGATGTGCGCGCCAGCATGGTCAACGCCCGCGATGTCCCCCCGCACACCGGGTCCCGGTTGCCCTTCCACATGGACTCCGACGGGGGCCGCCACCGTGACGCAATCGGCTACAACGCCGCCACCGCCATCTGGATGCTCGACCCCTTCACCGTCGAAAACGGCGCCACCGCCTTCGTCCCCGGCTCGCACCTGCTCGGCAAAAGCCCCAAAGAATTGATGGCAGACATCCAGGCGACGCATCCGGGCGAAATCATCATCACCGGTCAGCCGGGCGATGTCCTCGTCTTCAACGGCCACGGCTGGCACGCCGGCCGCCCCAACCAGACCGGCGGCCACCGCCGCGCCCTGCTCATCCACTACCTGCGCGCCGACGTCCCCCGCCCCGCCAACCGCCGCCAGCATCTCGACCCCGCCAACGCCGCGGCCCTCACCGCGCGCGAGCGGACGCTGCTGGGGCTGGACGATCCCGCGTAAGGGCGAAGCAGTTGCCCACGCATCGTTGTTATAAACCCTGATCCTATGGCAACTGCTTCGCCCCTACATGGATACGCCGTCTACGCCGACCGCCTCGAAGACTTCTGGGGAAGGCGCGACAACGTCCAACAATACCAGCGCACCTTCTCCATCATGGGTTGCCCGGTTGAAATGACCAGCAACCAGGCAGGGGTACTGGACTCCATTGATTATTCCGCGCCTCAATATTCCAGCGCCCCGGCCCACGGGGGATCAAGCATGCGCTTCCAATGGGTGGTGCGCGCCCCGGCGCAAGACCCCGGCCCGCCGCCCGAGCATCCCGCCGAACACATGCAATACACCGGCCACGGCCACTGGCTCAACCTCCACTTTGGCCTGTGGGGCAACGCCTTCGCCGACCTCCGGGGAGGTCTCGTCACCGCCGTCATCACCCCCCAACTGGCGGCCCGCCCCGACCTCATCAGCCGCGGCCTGCTCAACACCCTGCTCAACAACCTCCTCACCGCCCACGGCTTTGCCATGCTCCACGCCACCGGGCTGGTGCGCGGCAACCGCCTTCTGATACTCATGGCTCCGCACAATAGCGGCAAATCCACCACCGCCCTGCGCCTGACCTTGTCCCGTCAATTTCAACTTCTCTCTGACAGCCAGGTCTACGTCACCCGCACCGAACGCGGCCCCCAGGTGACCGGATTCCCGGTGGGGCGCGGCAAACTCCGCCGGGATATGCTCCCCCATTTCCCCGGTCTTCAGAGGTTGCTCACCCCCGAACAGGTGCGCGACGAAACAAAATTCGTCCTCGACCTGCGCGCCCTCGACCCAGCCCTCGTCTGTGAAACCGCCGTCTTCCCGGAACACGTGGACTGGTGCCTGCTGTCCCGCAGTGACCGCCCGGAAACCACCCTGCGCCCGGCCACTGCCGGAGAAATCTGGCAGGCCGTCATTGACAACAGCATCCACTACGACGAGCGCCCACCGTGGGAAGCCAACCTGCACCAGATCGCCCCGCTGGTGGAAATGGCGCGGTTCCATCATCTGGAGATTGGGACGGATGGGGATGGGATTGTCAGGAAAGTAATGGAGATAGGGGACTTGTCCTGAGCGAAGTCGAAGGATCTAGCTACCTGACAGTTTGTTATTAGAACAATTTGCTGGTCGAGTAGGCGGCGCTTTCCCGCCGTATCGAGACCAATTATGGCGAAATATGCCAGAAATGGGTCTCGATACGCCCCGCCAAACGCGGGCGGGGCTACTCGACCCGCACTGATTTTGAAACTGTCAGGTAGCTAGTCGAAGGATTAGAGACTGGAGATTGATCGGCTTTACGGCCAGACCACTTCCACTGGCAGGGTATACCCGTGTTTCTCGGCGGCCAGCACACGGCCATGCGAAGGTTCAGCACAGCCCACCTGGTCGCGCAGGGCGGCAATCGGCTCATAGACCCCCAGCGCGACAAACACCAGTTCCCCGCCCTGGCACACCCAGGCCTCCAGGACATACGGCACCTGCTCCGCGTCATCCCCCGCCCGCAGCGGGAGCGGCGACCAGCTCACCGTCACCACGTCCCCGTCCCGCCGCGCCGAAACATTCGTCAGCGGCGTGTAGTACGGCGACCACGGCAGGATGATATGCACATCCACGGGGGCCACGGCCAGCACATTGCCCGTCGGTTCCATCAGGGAGGCATTCACCCAACAGGGATTGGTACCCCCAATGGCCCGGATCAGCACCCACGTTCCCGATTCGTTGCGCCCGATAATTTCCAGATTGCTCCCCCCGACCAGTCCATATTTATAGAGATACGCCGCTCCCGGCCCGTAGCGGCAGTTGGCGTGATCGGGCAGTACCCGCCCGCGCAGGATGGCGTACGTGGGGGTAATGGTGGGCGTGGCCGGGAGCGGGGTGGGGGATGGCCGGGGGCTGGGAGTCGCTGAGGGTACGGGAGTCCCCGTGGGTCCCGGCAGGGGGGTGGCGGATGGCAGGCTGGGGAGGAAAATTTCCGGGGTCGGGCTGATCGTCGGGGTGGAGGTTGATTCTACGATGGGCTGGCAGGCGGCCAAAGTGAAGCAGATCAACACGAGGATGGGCAGATTTGGGCGGTTGGATGGCATGGCCTGGGTTCCCGGGGGGCGCGTTCCCCAAAAAATTCTACCCGCCCGAAGAAATCCGCTTAACCCTCCTCAGTCACGCCCCCTGGTGCAACACTTCCTCGACAAACAGCCTATACGACTCCGGGTCATTCCCGGCAAAGTCCAGGCAGAGATGATCGGCCCCGGCCCGCGCATATTCCCCGATCAGGTCAACCAGTTTGGCGGGCGTGCCGACCAGCGTCATCCACGACTCCACGCCTTTGGGCAGCAGGCGGGCGATTTTCGCCTGCAACGCGGCCTCTGTCGGCGCACAGACGACGAGGTCGTAGGTGGTCTTTCGATGGTGGATTCGTCCCGGCCCACGCGGTCGCAGTGGCGTTTTAGCGTCTCGCGCTGCTCGGTGAAGTAGGCGGGCGGCCCCCACAGGTTGCAGGCATCCCCCAGTTCGGCGATGATCGCGAGGGTGATCTTTGGCCCCACCCCGCCGATCAGGATGGGCGGGTGCGGCTTTTGCAGGGGTTTCGGTTCCAGAATGGCGTTTTCGGCGTGGAAGTATTGGCCGTGGAACGTGAAGGGGGTCTGCTCCCAGAGGCCGAGGATAAGCTGGAGGGCTTCTTTCATTTGGGCAAGACGCGCCGACCCCTTTTCTTCAAATACGTAGCCATAAGCCTCATATTCAGGCTTGTACCCGCCGCGCCAAAGCCGAAGTTCAGCCGCCCCCCGCTGATGTGGTCGAGGCTGGCGGCCATGCGGGCGAGTAAGGCGGGGTTGCGATAACCCACGGGGGATACCATGGCCCCCAGCCGGATGTGGTCGGTCACTGCCGCGATGGCGGGCAGGATCGTCCAGGCGTCAAAGAAAGGCTCAGCCTCCGAGCCGTGGACGGGGAGTTGGTAAAAATGATCCATCACCCAGAAGGAGGCGAAACCGTCCCGCTCGGCGCGTTGTGCGTGGGCTTTTGTGTCTGCCCAAATGTCGCCGGAGCCGTCCGGGTAAACGAAGGAGGTATTACGGAGACCGAATTTCATGGGTGATGATTATATTCCGAGCGTGAGTCAAAATGGTGATTTGCCCACGCCGCGGCTGGCAATGTGATGGGAGAGAGATTTCATGGGGGGATGCTCCTTTGGGGCGGGGGTGCTGGTATATAATGAGGATAGCGACGGGAGAGTGACAGGTCAACAGGTTGAAAGCGTCAGGCGGTTTTGGCTTTCAGGAGGTCGGGCATGAAAAGCAAATGGGTTTCTGTATTAAGTATGGTCGTTGTTTTGATGCTGATGGCGGCTGGCGCGGAAACGCGGGCGGCGGGTGGAGGATATGCTGTTTACCTGCCCGTGGTTCAGCGTGGTGGGTCTTGGCAGGAAGTTGGTCCCGGGTCGGCTAGTGCTGGAGGGATCAGCAACACGCCTGGAGAGTCGGGGATGCCAGCTATTGCGATTGCTTCGGATGGCACGCCGTATGTAGCATGGCATGATCCCGTCGGCGGGAATAATTCTGAAATCTATGTGCGGACTTGGAATGGAAGCGCTTGGGCGGAAGTAGGGGCGGGTTCTGCCAGTGGAGGGGGTATCAGTAACAACGTTGGCATTTCAAGCAACCCAGCTATTGCAATTGCCGCGGACGGCACACCTTGTGTGGCATGGGTAGATAAAAGCAGTGGAAATCCAAATATATATGTGCGATCTTGGAATGGTAGCACTTGGGCAGAAGTAGGGGAAGGCTCTGCGAGTGGTGGAGGCATCAGCGACAATAGTGGATGGTCCCTTGAGCCTTCCATTGCGATTGCGCTGGATGGCACACTCTACGTTGCATGGGAGGATTTTAGCGGCGGTGTGATTCCTGATATTTATGTCCGGGCTTGGAATGGGGAAAATTGGACAGAAGTGGGGGTGGGTTCAGCAGAAGGCGGGGGCATTAGCAATAATAGCGGATGGTCGCAGTACCCATCGCTTGCAATTGCTCCGGATGGCAAACCCTATGTTGCGTGGCATGACAGCACAAGCTACAATGATGAAATTTACGTTCGGGCATGGAATGGGTTCGTTTGGGCGGAAATGGGTCCGCATTCAGCCAGCGGGGGTGGTATCAGCAACAATTTCGGGGCCTCGGGGTGGGCGTCTATTGCTATTGCCGAGGATGGCATGCCTTTTGTGGCATGGCATGACGACAGTAGCGGAGATCTTGAAATCTATGTGCGCACCTGGAATGGAAGCCGCTGGCTGGAAGTGGGTGCTGGGTCTGCACGTGGAGGAGGCATAAGCAACAACACAGGAAGTTCAGTGGTACCAGCTATTGCCATTGCCCCCGACGGCAAGCCTTACGTGGCATGGGAGGATTTTACTGGCGGGAATCAAAATATTTACATGCGTTTATGGAATGGGAGTAGTTGGGCAGAAGTAGGGGCGGGTTCTGCCAGCGGCGGAGGCATCAGCAACAATGCCGGAGGATCATATTACTCAGCCGTAGCAATTGCCCCGGATGGTACACCATATGTGACTTGGGAGGATGACAACAGCGTAGTGTATGATGAAATCTACATCCGCCGCTACACCGATCCAGCTTTCCCTCTCCCCTCCAGCCCATAACTAATCAGCACCAAACTCAACACCGTCGCGCTGATCATCCCGCCCACGGGCAGCACCCACCATTGCCAGGCGTCGCCCAGGAACGCGCCGCTGGCGCGGGCAAAATAGAGCATCATCCCCCAACTCTTCGCCGTGGTATCCCCCAGCCCCAGGAAGCTCAGGCTCGCCTCCGCCAGGATGCTCACGCTGGCGACGAGCACGGCCTGCACCAGCGCAATGTTCCGCACGCCCGGCCAGATGTGCCGCGCCATTAGCCGCAGGTGCGAACTCCCCAGTGCCCGCGCCGCCTCCACGTAGGGTGCGCTCATCAATGAAAGCACGCGCGCCCGCACCAGCCGCGCCGGCCCCGCCCACGAGACGAGTACGAGGATGAGCACGACGTTCTTCAAGCTCGGCCCCAGGTACGCGCCGAGCAGGATCACCAGCGGCAGGAAGGGGAGCACCAGCGTCAGGTCGGCCAGCCGCATGAGCGTCGTGCCAACCCAGCCGCCAAAATACCCGCTCACCACCCCGACGGCCACGCCCACGGAAACCGCCACCGCCGCCACGGTCAGCCCCACCCCCAGCGACACCCGCGTCCCCCAGATCAGCTCGCTCAGCAAATCCTGCCCGATGTCGTTCGTCCCCAACGGGTGCTCCTCCGAGGGCTTCGACAATGGCCGGGCCACGAGGCGCGTTGGGTCGTAGGGGGCGAATTTTTCGGGGAAGATCGAGATGAGGCTCAGCCCGATGAACATGACCACGCCCAGCCAGGGGATGAGACGCACCCACCGGGGGCCGCGCACCCTTTTGGGGATCACGGCCCCCAGGGAACCCCGCGTTGCAGCCCTCATGCCTCCCTCCGCCGGACGCGCGGGTCGAGCCGCGGGTAGAGCCATTCCACCCAGAGATTGATCAGGATCACGCCCAATGTGAACACCAAAAACCCGCCCTGCAACAGCGGGTAATCCCGGCTCTTGACCGCCTCAAACATCATCAGCCCGAGGCCGCGATAATTGAAGACGGTCTCGATCAGGGTCACGCCGCCGAGCAGTTGCCCGAAGTCGAGGGCGAACGAGGTGACGACGGGGAGCAGGGCGTTGCGCAGGGCGTGGCGGTAGAGGACGCCGCGTTCACGCACGCCTTTGGCGCGTGCCGTGCGGATGTAGTCCTCGCCGAGCACGTCGAGCATGGCGGCGCGCATGATGGCGAAGGCGGTGGGGAGGGTTGCGAGGGTGAGCGTCGCCACGGGCAGGATGGCGTGGAGCGCCACGTCTTTCACGTTTGCCCAGCCGGTCTCGCGCGGGAAGGAGTAGGAATCGCCGGAGGGGAGCCAGCGCAGTTGGACGGCGAAGACGGGGATGAAGATCATGGCGAGCCAGAAGGCGGGGACGGAGCGGAGCGTAAACAACACGCCCAGCAAGCCGAGATCGGTGGCGGAGCCGCGCCGCCACGCCGCCCACGCCCCCAGCGCCGAGCCGAGCAGGGTGGCGAGGGTGAGGCTGGTGGCGACGAGCAGGAGCGTCCAAACCAGCGCGCCCGCCAGCACCTCCATGACGCCGCGCCCGCCGCTGTAGCGGTAGGATTGCCCCAGGTCGCCGTGCAGGAGGTTGCCGAGATAGACAAGATATTGCTCCGGCAAGGGTTTGTCCAGCCCGTAGGCGGCGCGCAGTTCCAGGATTTTCTCCTCGCCCATCTGCTGGACGGCGCTCCCGGCGATCAGCGCCATTGGGTCGCCGGGCATCAGGCGCGGGAGCAGGAAGTTGAGCGTGAGCGCGACAAAGAGGGTGAGTGTGTATTCGAGCAGGCGGCGGAGGAATTGGGAGGGCATGGGGAGAGGTATAATCCGTTTAGAGGTGTGCCATGCCTGAAATTTCTTTTACTTCCGAAAACATGCCAAGCCGCGAAGAGTTTTCCCGGATATTGGAAGAAAACTGGAATAACGCCAATCCGCTGGATGATTTATTGCGGCTTGAGAGAAAATTGCTCCTGTTTGAGCAACAATACAGTCTTTCATCCGCAGACCATTTTGAGCAATACCAGCGCGGCGAGCAGGGGGATTCTCACGACACGATCCGCTGGGTGGGATATTATCGTTTATACCTTAATTTGAAAAAAGACATCAACGAAACACTGGCCTTGATTTCAGCCAACGAACCCATAGTTGCCGGGGCATAATCTGTCATGCGTGTCAACCGCTACGTTGAGCGTGTTTACGATCTGTTCCTTTCAAAAGGGGAAATACGTATTGAGGAATTCCGCTTCGCATTTTCAAGCACCGGACAAATCGGTACGCTGGAAACAACTGTCCGTTTTTGGGATGGCTCGATGTTGTTTGCCAGTGAAACCCTTGAGGCAAAGGGGTTATCTTTTGTCAAAACGGACTATGCCTACCACTTCCAGGACTCAGAGAACAACCTGATTTTTCGCTACGACAACGCCGCGCATCATCCCAACATTTCCACCCACCCGCACCACAAACACACGCCCGGCAACGTCGGCCCCGCCACCCCGCCCAATCTGTGGGAAGTTTTACAAGAGGCGGAGGCGCATCTATACCCGGAATAAACCCTCCTCGCCCAACCGCTCCAGCCATTCAAACAACACGCCGCGCATCGACGCCCAATACAAATCGGGGACCGACCCGGCGGGGAATGGTTGGTGGATGGAACGATGCGCCACCGGGATGAGGTACAGCCCCCACAGCGCATCCGCGTAGAACTGGCGGGGATGGCGCGCACTTCGCGAGGGGGCGTGACCCTCCAAATTGTACCGTTCCCGCCAATACGCTTCCAGCACCGCTTCCCGGTCAAGCCGCGCCGCGCTGCGGAAGGGCTGGAGGAACAGGAAGGCGAGGTCCATTTCGGGGAGGCCCCAGCCGGCCATCTCCCAGTCCAGGAGGACGGCTTCGCCGGACAGGTCATCCCGGAGGGCGATGTTGGGCGGGTATACGTCGTTGTGCAGGAGGGTCTGCGGGAGGCGGGACATTTCCGGGGTGAAGTCCAGCACCCATTCGATCACGCGCCCCAGGGAGGGGAGCGGGGGCCAGATGCCCTTTGAGATGAGATTGCCCGCGAGGGTCAGCAACCCCGGTGAAGGGAGTCTGTCCGCCGTGATGGGGTAGAGCCAGGAACGACTGAAGTCGTTAATACCAGCCGTGTGTAATTTGGCATAGGTTCTAATGAAGCAGGAAGCCTCTTCGGTTGTCCAGGTATGCGTGCGGGGGCGGGTCGCGTAGCCCGGCAAATCTTCGAGGAGGATGAGGCGTTCCCGCGTGATGGGATCACAGCCGGAAAAGTAAACGTGCGGGCGGGTGAAGCCCAGCCGGGGCTGGATTTCGGCGTAGAAATTGGCTTCGCGGTCGGGTCCGTCCGGGTCGTGCGGCCAGTTTGGCTGGATGATTTTGGCGATGAGGGTGGGAGGCAGAGGTGCGCCGTTGGCAGGGGTGAGGGTGAGGCGGTAAACGGCGGCGTTGGGACTGGCCTTGATTTCCTGGCTGGAAACCGCGGCCACCTGTCCGGGGAAGATTTGTTGCAGTAGGGGCGGGGTCCCCCCGCCCCTAAAGGCGGCGGCCCAGGGCGGGGTGACCCCGCCCCTACGTGTCATCGTTTTATTCCCCTGCGCCTTCGGGCAGGAATGACCAGACGGTCATGATGCCGCTGCCGTTGACGTATACCCAGCCATCATAGTCGGCGGGGACGTAGGCGAAGTTGCCGTTGGGGGAGGCCAGCGGAATCCAGGGGATGATCTCGACAAAGCGTTCCTGGAAGTGCGCGCTGAGTTCGGGGACACTCTCGATGTTGGTGAGGGTGACGAACTCGTTCATCACCGTATCGAATTCCTCGTCACACATGCCGGAGAGGTTGCCCCAGCCGATGCCGCCAAAGTCGCAGTTGAACAGGCCGCGGATGAAGCCGTGCCGGAACTGCGGGATGGCCGACCAGCCCCAAATGGCGAGGTCGTACTCGGGTTCAGCGACGGCGACGAAGTTGGGCCAGATCTGGGCGACGGAGGTGTCGATGTCCTGGCAGTTGGGCGATGCGCCGAGGCCCACATCGCCGAGCATCTGGGCGATCAGTTCGGCAAGGCGCACTTCGGTTGGGCTGTTGACATCGCACAGGATTTTGAAGTCCGTGTTTGCGCCGTCCATTTCGAGAATACCGTCCCCGTCCGTGTCCGGGCCGAAGTTCAGCCCCAGGATGGTTTCCGCCAGCACGGGATCGTAGACGTGCGGGACATTGATGCTCCACGGCAGTTCAGGGTGATACCAGTTTTGCGGCAGCACGGTACCCTGCCCGAGGAAGACGATGTCCACGAGCAACTCGGTGTCGATGGCGGCGGAGATGGCCTGGCGGATTTCCGGGACGGCAAACACCTCTTTGGAACCGTTGGCGTAGAGGATGTAGTTGAAGAAATCGGAACCTTGGGCGAGCGCCAGGTTCGGGTCGGCGGCCAGTTGATCGACCAGGGAGGGCGGGACAGACGAGATGACGGCCGAGGCCGCGCCCGTCTGGAGCTGGTTGAACTGCTGGGTGCGGTCTTTCACGATCTTGGCGATGATTACGGGGACGCGCGGTTGCCCCATAAAGTAATCGTTATTGGCCTCAAAGGTGTACGACTCCCCGGGGACAACCTCGATGAGTTTGTATGCGCCCGTCCCGATGTAACCCTGGAACTGGCTCAACTCGCCGCTGACGGGCAACTGATCCTTCCAGATGTGTTCGGGCATGACGTACACGGCGGCCAGGGCTTCTTCAAGGAAGAAGGGGTAGGGCGCGGTGAGGGTGACGACGACTTCGTAATCGCCGGTAGCCTCCGCGCTCACCATGCTGACCAGTCCGGGGGCGCGCCCCGCGGCTTGCAGAAAGGTGTAGGAAAAGGCGACATCCGCGGCGGTGAAGGGTTCACCGTCGTGCCAAAGCACATCATCGCGCAGGGTGATCGTCCACGTCAAGCCATCATCGCTGGGGGTGGCGCTGGTGGCGAGGTGCGGGATCGTGTCGAGGGTGGGGGTGCGGATGTAAAGCTGGTCATAAATCCAGCCGGTCATGTACCCGCCGATATAGGTGTTGGCGTTGGCCGGGGTGATGGGGCCTTCGTCGTTGTCAATGATGACGATCAGGGGTTCCACCTCCGCCGGGGGTTCAGTGGGCTCCATGGGTTCCTCGGTGGGCTCCATGGGCTCCTCGGTCATGGCCTCGGTCGCCGCAGGCTCCTCGGTCATCGCCTCGGTTGCCACTGGCTCATCCGTGGCGGCAGGCGCTTGCTGGCAGGCGGTCAGGATGAGCGCTGTCAACAGGCAAAATAAAAATAGCAGGGATTTCTGGTATTTCATGGTTCCTTCCTTTGTTAAGCGGATTATCAAACAGGGATAGTATAAGACCGCCCGATTATGAAAACATTACGACTTTAGGAGGATGCGTCAAAATTCAAACACGCCCTTGATCATCCCCGTATCCCCCCGGTGGAATGTGTCCTTCAGCGCGGTCTTGTAATCAGCCAATTTGTAGCGGTGGGTCACCATCCAGCCAATATCCGCCCGCCTCGTCGCCATCAGGTGCAGCGCCAGGTCAAACGCCCGCCAGGTCTTCCCGCCCCACGGCTCGACGTGATGATAATTCTGTGAGGCGCGCACGGTTAACTCCTGCGCAAAAATCGCTGTCCAGTCAACGCCCTTCGCAATCCCCGGCAACCCTTCCAGCACCATCAGCCCGCCATTCCGCGTCAGCCGGAGGGCGTCATCAATCGCCGCATCCGACCCCACGCACTCAAAGGTTTTATCCGCCCCCCCGGAGACCACGCGTTTCCCGATAATGGGCTGGCGCACGGTCCCCCCCGTTTGTTCCGCCACCCAGGTATAGGCGTCCGCCCCTTTCGTCACGAACACCTCATTGACCCCCAGCCGCCGCGCCGCCTCCGCCTGGAACGGGTAACGCGCCAGCACCAAAACGCGCGCCGCACTCCCCAGCGCCCGCAGCGCGGCCAGCGTCATCAGCCCAATCGTCCCTGCGCCCACGATCAGGACCGTCTCCCCGTCACCGGGCCAGCCGAGCAGGGCGGCGTGCAGGCCAATGGCAAAGGGTTCCACCAGTACGGCGTTCTCATCGCTCACATTGAGCGGGACGCGGTAGACCTGATCGGGATGCGCCACAAACCCTGCGCTCCAGCTTCCCCCCGTATCGGCGCATGTCCCCGTCATCAACCCGGCGGCCAGATCGCCCGCCGTCACCCGCTCGCAAAGGTTGATCTCCCCACGGGCGCAGAACTCGCAATATTCGGTAAACCCGCGCGGCCCGCACCACAACAGCGGCTCGACCACCACCCGCCCGCCGTCCGCCAGCGTCCCCACATTCTCATGCCCAAGCGTGAACGGAAACGAAGAGAACGGCGAATAATACGGGCTGGTATGCAGCTTGATCGTCCCCGTATCCGTCCCGCAAATCCCACCCAGCCGCGTGCGCACGCGCACCCACGCCGGAGTGGGCAAGGGCGGCTCCGGCACCTCGTCAAAATAGGTACACGACAACCCGCTCCACAGGATGGGCGGGTAAATTTTGCCAAGCGCCATCCCGGCGGCATAACGGGGAATGGCGAGATCAAAACGGACAGCTTTCATGGGATCGGCCTCAGGACGGGGATGGCGGGATTATATGCGAAATTGGGGTGGCCCCTCGGGGGGTTGGCCGGGGCGGGATGTGTCAAATTTCAAAGAGGCTATGAGGGCAAATACGGGTTTCCGGAGAGATTACCGGAAATTCAGCATGGTTGAATACAGCTTGAGAGCTTCATGGGTTTACGCAAAAATTGGGGCTTGACAAAGTGAAAAAAAAAATGCTATCCTGTAAGCAGATTTATCACCCTGGGGAACTGGGGGCATCACAGCTTTCACCAACACGCCCAATCCCCTTTGATGCGCATGAACAGGAGGATTTTGCCATGAATACCCGCGTTGCTAAAGTTGTTGTAATCTTGATATTGTTTGCGGTGTTGGCGTTTGGAGTCCCGAAACATCGGGTTACGAATGCAAACGCTGCGGGAGGCACTTTTCCTTCACTGAGGGCGGCGGCTCAAGTTCGCGGCATTCGTGTTGGGGTAAATGATGATGGTTACCCTGGAAATTATTTCAAGAACACGATCCCAGCTAACTTTGACTCTGTGAGTCCAGGCAACAAAATGAATTTTCTACACATTCACCCCTGCCCGCCGCCGTGGTTAATTGATTTAAATGATTCTGATCATAGTGATGACGTGATTAGTTGGGTTGAAGAATTCGGGGACGTGGAGGGTAACGGTATTCATGATGATGAGGACTGCTACCTTGACTATGCTCAAGAAGATGAGTGGGAGTGGGATCCTCCGGATGGATTAGTCGGTTGGGCTGGGGCTAACAACGTCGGAATTTATATCACGCCCCTGATTTGGTTCAATGGTGTTGCCCTTCCCGGTTGGATGCAATCGCCTTACATTGACGATCTCAATGATTTTACCGTGGCGGCACGACAGCGGCTTTTAAAAGACCACGTTTATGCAGTAATTACCAGGTACTGCAACTATCAAGGAAAAAAGGCGGTTTATGCGGTGGATGTGGTGAATGAAGCCATTAGACCAGATGGGGAAGTGCGCGTGGCTGGTCCGTGGGATGAAGTTCCAAACCATTTGGACGTTGCCTTCCACGAGGCGGATCGCGCGCGTACGGATTGCTCCAGACCGGAGATCGACCTATTTTATAACGACTTCGGTTTTGAATATGGCGACTGGATTTATTACGATCCGCTTCCAACTGATCCAGACTATTTTCCTCCCGGATATTACAACAAAGCAAACGAGGTTTATGACTATCTTGCAAATCTGGTTGCCATTGGTACACCGATAGACGGTATTGGGTTTCAAACCCATCTGGCTTATGATCCAGCAGCGGGATCGCCTCACAATTCGAGTGACATGATGAGGACGATGAGCAAATTTATCAACCTGGGTCTTGAAGTGAAACTTACAGAATTAGACATCATGTTTTGGGATAATACTACCGGCTATCCAATTGTTTACCCTGCTTTACCAGCTGGTGTTTCCGCTTATTACCCGGAACAGGGTGATATTTTTGGTGAGGTGGCATGGGCCTGCATATTGATTACGGATTTTATGCAGCATCAGGGCTTGCCAGGAGGCTGCACGGGCATTACAACGTGGGGTACCAATGACGAGGATTCATGGCGGGTTTGGTGGGCCAAACAGAAATACGGGTATACCCTGGGCGATATTTATGGTGAATACTTGGACCCATTGCTGTTTTGGGATCGGGAGGAATGGTTATGGAATCCAAGCAAGGGAAAATGCACCCTTATTGGCGGGAGGCAGAATCCCTCTCCACAAAGCCTGTATTGCCCCAAGGATGGGTATTATGACATCTACACGATGTTGAACACAACCATTACCTGGAGCCAAAAAATCTTTTTGCCATTGATTCCTGGCGAGACCTTGCCCGGATGGGATGTCTACGGAGGACCGTACCCGCCTCCATCCCCTTCTGAGCCATTAGTCCCACCTTATCCATAATGAACAAATTATTATCGATAGTAATTACAGCGTCTTTGATAATGCTGAGCGGAAAATCCTACTCAGAGTCGAATGCTCAGGGAACATGGTATATATCCACCTCGGCGGGTGATGATTCGAATGATTGCCAATCTCCTCTTACCCCTTGTTTATCGATTCCAAATATCCTAAACAAACCAACTTTCGTGGAGGGCGACGTTATCCGCATTACAAGCGGCAGTTTTCCAATCAGCAACCAACCATTTGCTTTGATCTTAAGCAAAAGCGTAACTCTTTCAGGAGGCTGGGATTCAAGTTTTTCCTCACTGAACGGATTTAACACCAGTATCAAAGGCGATTTCGGAGGTATTCAAATTGAGGAAGGAGTCGACATTCTGATTGAAAATTTCACCGTTCATGGGGATATGGATTTTGCAATTGAAAATGATGGCGAATTATACGGAATAAACACCAGAGTTTGGAGTGATAATTATGATGGCATCCAAAACAATGGAACGATAATCCTTACAACAACGAGACTAAAAGACAATTTCGGGTCAGCACTTATCAATTCTGGCACAGCAATCCTTTCGGACACAACGGTAACAGATAATTCGGGTAGTGGTATCGTGAACAGCGGCATTATGACGATCACCAATAGCGTTATCAGTGAACATAACAACTGGTTTGCCAGCGGGGTTGTCAATCACGGGACGATTACGATCAGGGATACCGCAATCGTAGATAACTACATTATTTACACAACTTCCGGGGCAGGCCTCTACAATACTGGCAACGCAACACTCATCAACACTACGATAAGCGGCAACACCGGTGCAGTAAGTTCGCAGGGCGGCGGCATTTACAATGGCGGCAGTGGAACGATCACCCTTTATAACAGCACGATTGCTTTTAATGGTGCGGTACAAGGAGCGGGTGTTTTTAATTCGGTTGGGGGTGTAGTGATGATGCAAAATTCCATTCTGGCAAGCAACGGCGGCGCGACGGGGAACTGCACTGGCGATCCTATTCAATCATTAGGTTACAACCTGATTGATGATACATCCGGCTGTGCCGTTATCTCAAATATAGGTGACTTATTGGATGTTCCTGCTCTGATTTTTCCGGTGAATGGATACGCCCAATCCTTTCCCGCCAACGAAGAAACCCTCTTCGCCCCGCTCGCCTTCTCCAGCCCGGCGGTCAATGGCGGCGACCCGGCGGGGTGTTTTGATGATCAGGGCAATCCCCTCCTCACCGACCAACGCGGCCTCCCGCGCACCGGCGCGTGCGACATTGGGGCTTACGAATACATCGCCGCGTTTGACCCGCTCGTATATCTCTGGCTTCCCGCAACCCTTCGGTTTTCCCCGTAAACTCAAACACCCAATATAAACGCCCGCCCCTCGGGGGGTTGCCAGCCCAAAGGGAGGTGCATTATGCACCCCCCTTGTATTCTCATTGCCAGCAGGAAAACCTTTTTTATAAGGAAACGAGGAATGCAGGAATTTTCTCCTGCTTTCCTGCCTTCCTCATAAAAGCACTTTCCCACCGCTTGACAGCGCACTCATTTTGACTACAATAACGAACGTTCGTTCATATTGAGAACTCATGACAGACGACCAGAGCAAGGGCGACCGCACCCGCACGCAGATCATTACCGCCGCACATGACCTCTTCGTGGCGCACGGCTATGCCGCCACCTCCATGCGCCGGATCGCTACCGAAGCGGGGATTGCGCTGGGGGGCATCTATAACCATTTTTCCGGCAAGGAGGACATCTTCCGCGAAGTCGTCCTCACTTATCACCCGTATCACAAAATCCTGCCCGCCCTCGCCAACACGCCCCACGACAATATCGAGCAACTCCTCCGCCACGCCGCCGGCCTGATTGACGAAACCCTCAGCCAGCGCCCGGATGTCTTCAACCTGATGTTCACCGAAATGGTCGAGTTTCGCAGCGCGCACGTCCCCGAACTCATGGAGCGCGTCTTCCCCCACGTCATCCAGATACTCCAACGCTTTACCGAGGCGGGGAGCAGCCTGCGGCCCATCCCGCTCCCCATGCTCATGCGTACATTTATGGGCACCCTGCTCGGTTACTTTGTTACCAAAAACGTGCTGGGCAGCCAGATGCCCGCCGAATTCCAGGAGAACGCCCTGGAATATTTCCTGGACGCCTACCTGCATGGCATTATCCAACCGGAGACCCCCGTATGAGATCCCGCCTATTTTCCCTGATCCGCAAGGAATTCATCCAGATATTGCGCGACCGGCGCACACTGGCGCTCGTGATCGTGATGCCCATCATGCAATTGCTCCTGCTGGGCTATGCGGCCACGAATGATGTGCGCAATGTGGCGATGGCGGTATTCGATCAGGATCGCAGCCCGGCCTCACACCGCCTGCTGGATGCCTACCGTACCGCCGACTATTTTGCGCTCGCCTTTGATGTGAATTCGGTGGACGAAATGCGCGACTTGATCGACAGCGGCGACGCCCGCGTCGGCATGATCATCCCGCCGGATTATGGCGAACAGATCGCCGGGAATGGCACGGCGCAGGTGGCCTTCATCCTCGATGGCAGTGACCCCACCGTGGGCGCGACCGCCCTCTCCGCCGCCACCCTGATCGGCCAGCGGCATGCCACGGAAATCCAACTGGCCCGGCTGGCGGCAGGGGGCGCGGGCTCCACAGGGGTCAGCGTCCCCGTGGAGGTGCGCACCCAGGTCTGGTACAACCCCGATCTCGTCAGCGCCCACTTTATGGTACCGGGGGTGATCGGGATGATCCTGTTCTCGATCACGGCCATCCTGACCGCCAACGCCATCGTGCGCGAGCGCGAACGGGGCACGATTGAGCAGTTGATCGTCACGCCCATCCGCCCGTGGGAACTGGTCGTCGGCAAACTGATGCCCTACGTCCTGCTCGGCCTGTTCAACACGCTGGAGGTGCTGGCGCTGGGGTCGCTCCTGTTTGAGGTGCCCATCCGCGGCAGTCTGGCGCTGATCATCCTCGTCTCCGGGCTGTTTGTGATCAGCGGGCTGGGCATAGGGCTGTTTGTCTCCGCCATCGCCAACACCCAGCAGGAAGCCATGCTCACCGTATTTATGACCCTCCTGCCGAGCATCTTCCTCTCCGGCTTCTTCTTCCCGCTGCAAGCCATGCCCCAGGTTTTGCAATGGGTCTCTTACGCCATCCCCCTGCGCTATTACCTCGTCGTCATCCGCTCCCTCTTGATCAAGGGCGTGGATTTGCAAGCCATCCAGTCCGACGTGATCGCCCTCGTCCTCTTCGGCGTCGGCATCATGACCCTCGCCGCCCTGCGCTTCCGCAAGCGGCTGGATTGACGTAAGGGCGAAGCATTTGCGCCAGCAGCCCAATTAATTTGAAGCATTCATTCGCAAATGCTTCGCCCCAACCAAGGAGCCCCCCATGCACCCCAACCCCCGCAAAATCGCCCCTGTCATCCTCCTGCTCCTCCTCGTCTCCTCCGCCGTCTACTACCTCACCACCGTCTCCGGCGCGCAGGCCAGCGGCCCGCTCTCCGCCTCCGGTACGGTGGAGACCGTGGAACTGAGCCTCGCCCCCGAAATCAGCGGGCGCGTCGCCGAAGTGTTCGTCGCTGAGGGCGACCACGTCACCGCCGGGCAAACCCTCGTCCGGCTGGATGACGCCCTGTTGATCGCACAACTCCAGCAGGCGCAAGCCGCCCTCGCCGTGGCGCAGGCCAATTACGACCTCATCGCCGCCGGCCCGCCCGCCGAGCAACAAGCCGCCGCCATCGCCGCCGCCGAACTCGAAACGCTCGCCACCCAACAGGCGCTCGACACCCTGAACGAAAACGCCGCCCTGCTCTCCGCCCAGGCAGAACTGGCGCTCATCAATGCCGACAACGCCGTCGAAACCGCCCGGGACGCCCTCAACGCCCTGCCCGATTCCGCCAGCGACGAGGATCGAGCGAAACTGGAAGCCACCCTCACCCTGGCGCAAGCCCAGGCCGACAAAGCCAGCGCCGACGCCGCGGCCCTCACCGGGGGCCCTGACCCCGATGTGCTGGCCCTCACCCAGGCGCGCCTCACCGCCGCCGAAGCCCGCCTCGCCGCCGCGCAAATCCAGACGCCCACACCCGAACAACTCGCCGTCGCCCGGGCCGCCGTGGACTCCTCCCGCGCCGCCGTCTTCACGCTGGAAACCCAGCTTGCCAAGACCATCATCACCGCCCCCTCGGATGGCATCGTCATCGAGCGCCTCGCCGAACCCGGCGAGATTGCCCTGCCCAATGCCGCCCTCCTCATCCTGGCCGATCTCTCCCGCCTGACCCTCACCGTCTACGCCCCCGAAGACCGCTATGGTGAGGTCACCCTCGGCCAGACCGTCCAGGTCACGGTGGACTCCTTCCCCGGCGAAACCTTTACCGCCACCGTCACCCACATCGCCGCCCAGGCCGAGTTTACGCCCCGCAACGTCCAGACCGCCGAGGGCCGCCGCACCACCGTCTTCGCCATCCAACTCACCCTCGATGACAATGACGGCAAGCTCAAGCCGGGGATGCCCGCGGATGTAACTTTCGGTGATAAGTAATAAGTGAACAGTAATCAGTGAGAGCCCTGTTGCATAAACCACTTGAGTTCCCACGAGTTCCCATGAGCCCCAACGAGTTAATCACCGCCTCCCACCTCGACAAATCTTTCGGCAATAATCACGCCGTCCACGACGTATCCTTTGCCATCCGGGCCGGGGAAATCTACGGGCTGGTCGGCCCCGATGGGGCAGGGAAGACTACAACCATGCGCCTGCTCTGCGGGGCGCTCTCTCTCGATCAGGGCGAAGCCGCCATCGCCGGGTTCGACATCCGCCGCCAGCCGGAGCAGGCCCGCGCCGAGATCGGCTATCTCTCCCAGCGCTTCTCCCTCTACGAAGACCTGACCGTCCTGGAAAACATCCGCTTTTTTGCCGAAGTGCGCGGGCTGGCAGCCAGCGAGTGGCAGGCGCGCAGTATGGACATCCTCGCCTTTGTCGGGCTGGACAAATTTGCCGACCGCCGCGCCGCCAACCTCTCCGGCGGCATGAAGCAGAAAATGGGGTTGGCCGTCGCCCTCGTCCACCGCCCGCGCATCCTCCTGCTCGACGAACCGACCACCGGCGTGGACCCCGTCACCCGCCAGGATTTCTGGCAATTAATTATCAGGCTGGCAGCTTCCCCCCCCGCTCGCGGGGGGGGCCAGGGGGGGGTAGAGGGTGAGGAGGGGGCAGGGGAGGTGGCCGTCCTCGTCAGCACGCCCTACATGGACGAAGCCTCCCGCTGTCACCGTATCGGCTTTATGCGCGGCGGCAAACTCCTCGTGGAAGGCACCCCCGCCGAACTCCGCACCCGCCTCAACAACCGCATCCTCGAACTGGCGGGCGAACCGTTGCCCCTGTTGCGCCAACTGGCCCGCGATCAGGAGTCCGTCGAGGATGTGCAGATGTTTGGGGATCGAGTGCACCTGAGGGTCCGATCTGGTTTCCCTGAGCGCGTGATGGATTCCCTCCGGGAGCGGATCGGGGCCTCAGGGGGGACGGTTTCCCGTTTGCGGGTCGTCGCCCCTCAGCTCGAGGACGTGTTCATTTCCCTGCTCACCGAGGAACCCATATGAAAGAGTATTTCGCTGGTCGAGTAGGCGGATGCGCTGGTTTCGACGCCGTGCTGAGCCTGTCGAAGTATACGCAAAAACCGCACTCAACCGGCGCATCCGCCGTATCGAGACCACTATGACCGACACCGTGATCCTGACCGACAAACTGACCCGCCGTTTTGGGGATTTCACCGCCGTGGACGCCGTCTCGTTTGCCGTCCAGCGCGGCGAAGTCGTCGGCTACCTCGGCCCCAACGGCTCCGGCAAGACGACGACGATGCGCGTCCTGCTCGGCCTGCTCCAGCCCTCCGCTGGCCGCGCTGAGGTGCTGGGGCTGGACGTTGCCACGCAGGCGGAGGGCATCCGCACCCAGGTGGGCTACATGTCCCAAAAATTTGCGCTCTACAACGACCTGACTGTGCAGGAAAACCTGGCGTTTTATGCCGGGGTCTATGGCGTGCGCGACCGCAACCGCATGGCCGCCGTGCTGGAACTGGTCGGGCTGACCGGGCTGGAAGACGAGCGCGTGGACTCGCTCTCCACCGGCTGGCGTCAGCGGCTGGCGCTGGGCACGGCGATGGTGCACGCGCCGAAATTGCTCTTCCTCGACGAACCGACGAGCGGCGTGGACCCGATGGCCCGCCGCGCTTTCTGGGATTTGATCTACGACCTGATCGGGCAGGGCGTGACCGTGTTCGTGACCACGCACTACATGGACGAAGCCGAGTATTGCGGGCGGGTGGGCATCATGCGCGACGGCAAACTGCTGGCGATGGACTCGCCCACGGCGCTCAAACAAACGGCGCTGTCCGGCAAAGTATGGGATATCTTTACGCCCAACCTGTTGGACACGCTGGCTATGCTGGAGAAGAACCCTGCCGTGAGCCAATCCGGTCTGGCTGGCGATCACCTGCGCGCCATCTCGACATTGGACACCACGCAGGAAATGCTCCTGGCTTCACTGGGGGAGGCTTCGGTGGGGGTTGCGCGCATCGAAGAGGTGGAAGCTTCCCTCGAAGACGTCTTCCTGGCTTTGGCGGCGCGTGGGAATTAAGATGGTTTTATAAGAAATCCAGGAAGGCAGGAAAAAAATTCCCGGATTCCTTGTGTATTTTTCTACCGTATAAGTGTCATTGCGAGCCGGTTTTTGGCGAAGCAATCTTCCATGATTCGCGTTATTTCAACCCAGTACAAGATTGCCACGCCGCCAAAAAGCAAGAGCGGCGGCTCGCAATGACATCCAAAGACAGGATGTATGGTAGAAAAATATTTTTCCCTTGTACAATACACTCCGAAAAATAGTCTCTGGAGGCATCCATGTCAGAAAAAATCGGCTTTATCGGCTTGGGAATCATGGGCCGCGGGATGGCACACAACCTCCTGCGTGCCGGGTTTAACCTGACCGTCTGGAACCGTACCGCCAGCCGGATGGACGAATTTGTCGCCGCGGGCGCGCACGCCGTGGACAGCCCGGCGGATATTGCCCGGCATTGCGACATCATCCTCATCTGTGTCAGCGACACGCCCGATGTGGAGGCAGTCATCCTCGGGGAGGGTGGCGTGCTGGAGGGGGCGGGAGCCGGGCAACTCGTGATCGATCACAGCACGATCAGCCCGCAGGCGACAAAGGCGATGGCCGCCCGGCTGAACGGGATTGGCGTCCACCTGCTGGACGCGCCGGTCAGCGGCGGGAGCGAGGGCGCAGCCAAGGGGACGCTCTCGATCATGGTCGGCGGCGAAGCCGATCAGGTGGCGCGCGCCATGCCCGTGCTCGAAGCGATGGGGGAGACGGTCACGCATGTCGGCCCACAGGGCGCGGGGCAGATGGTGAAGCTGGTCAATCAGATTTTGGTGGTGGTGAATGAGCTGGCCGTTTGTGAGGGGCTGTTATTTGCGCAGGCGGGCGGGCTGGATTTGGCGAAGACGCTGGATGCGGTGAAAGGCGGCGCAGCGGGGAGTTGGATGCTCGCCAACCGTGGCCCGCAGATGATCGCCCGCGACTGGCGTCCCGGTTTTACGATTGACCTCCAGCAAAAGGATTTGCGCCTCGTCCTGGAGGCCGCCGCCCAACTGGGCATCCCCCTCATGGCAACCAGCATGGTCTTTCAGATGTACCGCGCGCTACAAGCGCAGGGTCTCGGCGGGGAGGGCAATCACGCGCTGGTCAAGGCGCTGGAAGGGCTGAGCGGGGTGGAGGTGGGGAAGACCGGATTTCAGGGGCAAAAGTGATGGTTACTTGTCATCTTCAAAGACGCCTATCTCAACGTAATACCATTTGGCTTCGCGAACTGCAAAGAACCCGACCATATTCTTGTTTTATTGGGTTCAATGACCCTGCACTGCAACATCCATTATGAAGAACCCTGTCATATCCCAAGGGGATTTCCTGACCATCGTAAACTATCCCAATCCGCTCATCCCTCTCAAAAAAGTAGAACACTTTTCCCCGGATGATTTGAAAGCCAAAGGATTCCTTGTAGCCGTTTAACTGATTCAACGATTGCCCGTCTTGAAAGATTTCGCCACGTGTGAGAGCGCGGAATGAGTCCTCAGCCAGCCTGATAACTTCAAGAAACCAATGATTTTCTAAAGCCAATAGCCCTACAAATGAGTTGTTTGCCAATACAGGAGCCTGTGTTGTGAAAATCTCCTTTCCGTTTTGGCTAATCGCAATATGAGATATGCCTGGTTCGTTTGTCACTTTGGCTTGTAACACCTGCCCATTATCCAAATAAGCCATACTCATCATCTCAGCTGGTTGTCCCCGCTCACCTTCATGTTTCGATAAAATTTCACTGGCTGGCCCGATCACTGGTGCAAAAAAGCGTGTATCAGTCTCAGGAGCTTGTACCAGTTCATGTTCCTCGATGCTTAATTCAGAGGGAATCACAACTGTTTCAGCAGTTTGTGCAGGTACGCTGACCAGGTTTATGAATAGAGGATAGGATATGCCATTCTGTGCATCTTCAAGATCGAACCTGAGAACAAATTCTCCGGTATCGCGACAGGTGATCGCTATCAGGTTCGCATCTTGGGCATTTTGCTCAACAAGGCAAGTCTGATTTGTTTCTGCGAGTTTGAGTTGATATTCCCCGTCCAGTTTAAACTGTAACTGGGAGGTCTCATCAGGTTGAACATACACCCAGTAATAAATGCCAGGAAGCAAGGCTGATTCACTGACATATCTCAGCCTGTGGCAGTCTTGGCCGGACAGGTGCGAGCACAAGGTTGGTCAAGCGCAGTTTGAAGCGAGGCAAACGGTGGAGCGCGATCGCCAGGCAGCGCTGGAG
>Ga0247727_10004008_pt1 | contig 31814 bp, 30 predicted proteins | sample WisWelCaveWW1625_FD_202498 | JGI IMG/M metagenome (GOLD analysis project Ga0247727, IMG submission 202498) | Biofilm microbial communities from Wishing Well Cave, Virginia, United States - WW16-25 | ecosystem: Environmental > Aquatic > Deep subsurface > Groundwater > Cave microbial mat | place... | reverse complement strand
CCCCCCGGGGGGGGGGGGGGGGGGGGGGGGGGGGGGGGGGGGGGGGGGGGCCGCGGGAGGCTCGTGGTCCGGACAGCGGCCGATGATCGGCCGGGCGTCGGTGTAGTCGTCGAGGAACTGGTGGACGCTGACCCAGTGCCCGGTCTCGTTGCGCACCCGCTTGCAGATCTCGCACACGTGCACGGTGCCGGTCACGCGCTTGGTACGCGCCAGTGCGTGCTCCAGCTGCTGGAGCAGATCGAGGCGCTCGCGCTCGGCGCGCTTGCGCTCGGTCACGTCGCGCGCGATGGCCGAGGCGCCGATGACGTTGCCTGCGGCGTCGTGGACCGGCGAGACGGCCAGCGAGACGTTGATGACCGCCCCGTCCTTGCGTCGCCGCACGGTCTCGTAATGGGCCACGCGCTGCCCGCGCCGGATCTGGGCGAGGACCTCGCCGAGGTGGTCGGCGTGGCCGGGCGGGATCAGGAGGCCCATGGGCTTGTCCTGCACCTCGACCGCGCGGTAGCCGAAGATCTCCGCGGCCGCCTGGTTCCAGCTCTCGATCACGCCGCCCAGCGACATCCCGATGATGGCGTCGGCGCTGGACTCGACGATGGAGGCCAGGCGGGCGATCTCGGCCTCGGCGCGCTTCCGGTCCGTGATGTCGCGCGCCGTCGCGTAGATGACCTTGTGTTCGGGGTCGGGCGCCGCGTTCCACTGGAGCCACCGAAACGAGCCGTCGGCATGGAGGAACCGGTTCTCGAAGGTGACGACGAGGTCGCCGTCGCGGCAGCGGCGGAATTCGTCGCGGCTCCGGTCCTGGTCTTCCGGTGCCACGAACTCGAGGAACGGCCGCGTGGTGAGCTCCCGCGTGGAGTAGCCCAGCGTCCGCTCGAAGGCGGGGTTGATCTGGCGGAACACGCCGTCGTAGCCGCACACGCACAGCAGGTCGAGCGAGAGCGCGAACAGGCGCTCGCGCTCGAGATCCTCGCGGCGGCGCGAGACGGCGCGCCGCTCGGAACGTCCAGTCATGGGGGATAGGATGCGGGCCGCTGCAAGGCGGCGCCAGACCTCGGGAGCGGGCCAGCCCGCGGCCCTGACGCGACGAGCGCCGGCCCCTCGCGGAACCGGCGCCCACCACCGCAAGCCGTCGCGGGCTTAGCGGATCTTCCGGACGTTCGCGGCCTGCAGGCCCTTCGGGCCCTGCTTGACCTCAAACTCGACCATCTCCCCTTCGGCGAGGCTCCGGAAGCCCTCCGCCTCGATCGCCGTGAAGTGCACGAAGACGTCCGGACCACCCTCCTGCTGGAGGAAACCGAAGCCCTTCGCGTCGTTGAACCACTTCACCTTGCCCTGCGCCATACGTTGCTACTCCTGATGATTGGGCGTTTCGCCCGTTACCCGCCGGCCACCGCGGCCGTCGGTCCGCAAAAAACACGAACACCGCCCGGGATACGTCCCGCAGCGGTGCTTGAAAGCAACAGACTGCAAAGAGACATCACCCAATCGGCTGGGCCAAGCTAACACGTTGCCAGACCTGCGTCAACAGGGGCCGCCCCCCTGCCGCCCCGGTCCCGCACCAGCCCGCCGGCGACTTGACGGGACGGGCCCGGGCGGACACTTTCGAACGATGGTTCGAACTTCGAACCGCAGTTCGAATGGCGACCGCCGGGCCCGCCGGGCGCTGCGGACGCGCGGGGCGATCCTGCGCGCCGCCGCCGGCGTGTTCCGCGCCCGCGGCTTCGCCGAGACGGGGATGCGGGAAATCGCCGACGCGGCCGATCTCTCGCCCGCCAACCTGTACTACTACTTCAAGAGCAAGGCCGACATCCTGTACTTCTGCCAGGACCACTCGGTCGAGCGGATGCTCGAGACCGCCGGCGCGCTCCGGAAAAGTGCGCTCCGCCCCGCCGACCGGCTGGCGCGGATGATCGCGGCCCACCTGCTCTGCACCCTCGACCAGCTGGACGGCGCCGCCGCCCACACCGAGGTGGACGCGCTGCCCGCCGAGCTCCGGCGGCGCATCGTGGCCAAGCGCGACCGCTACGAGCGTGCAGTGCGCCGCGTCGTGGCGGACGGCGTGCGCCGAGGCGAGTTCGCCTCCTGCGACCCGGTGCTGGTGACTCGCGCCATCCTCGGCGCCTGCAACTGGACCACCCGCTGGTACCGGCCCGGCGGCCCCGCCGCCCCGGCCTACATCGCCCACGCGTTCGCGGAATACCTCGTAAGGGGGCTGCGACCATGAAAAGCGGGGCACGGGGGCACGGGGGCACGGGGGGGGGGGCACGGAAAAGACGGGCTCCGAAACGCGTCCGCGCCGAGCGGGCGAGGATCGCCCTGACTGTCAACGGCGAGCCGCGAGACGTGGTGTTCGACGGGTACAAGACCCTCCTCGAGGTGCTGCGCGAGGATCTCGGCCTGACCGGCACCAAGCACGGCTGCGAGCTGGGTGAGTGTGGGGCCTGCGCCGTGCTGATGGACGGCGCGCCGGTCCTCTCGTGCCTGGTCCTCGGGGTCGTGTGCGACGGGGCCGACGTCACGACCATCGAGGGCGTGGCCGACGGCCCCGCGCTCCACCCGCTCCAGGCGGCGTTCGCGGACCAGGGCGCCGCCCAATGCGGCTACTGCACGCCCGGCATCATCCTCACCGCGCGGCACCTGCTCCACCACAACCCCCGGCCCAGCCGCGACGAGATCGCCCAGGCGCTGTCCGGGAATCTGTGCCGGTGCACGGGGTATCTGCAGATCTTCGAGGCGGTGGAGACGGCAGCCAAAGAGCTGGCGGGGACAGAGGGGACGGAGGGGACAGCGGGACGGAGGGCAGCCTCGTGACCACCGGGGTGAATGGCGAACTCCGGGTAATCGGCAAAGCGCGCCGGCGGGTGGATGGGCGGGCGAAGGTCACGGGCCAGACCGTGTTCGCCGACGACGTCATGCTGCCGCGGATGCTCTTCGCAAAGCTCGTCCGGTCGCCCCTGCCCCACGCGCGCCTCGTCTCGCTCGACACCGGCGCGGCGGAGCGCGCGCCCGGGGTGCGGCTCGTCCTCACCGGGGAGCACTTCCCCATCCCGTACGGCATCATGCCCGTGAGCCAGGACGAGCACGCGCTGTGTCGCGACAAGGTGCGTCACGTCGGCGATCCGGTGGCGGCGGTCGTCGCGGCGAGCGAGGCCGAAGCCGCCGAGGCGGCCGCGCTGGTGAAGGCGGCCTGGGAGCCGCTGCCGACGATCAGCGACCCCGCGGACGCGCTGGCGCATCCGGACCCGCGGATCCATGAGTACGGCGAAGGCGGCAACATCCATCGCCTGGCGCACTTCGCCTTCGGCGACGTCGAGGAGTCGTTCCGCGAGGCCGGCGTGCGGGTCTTCGAGGACCTGGTGTTCTATGAAGGCAACACGCACCTGCCCCTCGAGCAGCACGCGGCCGTGGCCGCGCTCGACCGGGACGGCCGTCTCACGCTGTGGAGCTCGACGCAGACGCCGCACTACGTGCACCGCGAGCTGGCCCGCGCGCTGGACGTGCCGGCCCACCGGATCCGCGTGATCGCGACGCCCAACGGCGGCGCCTTCGGCGGCAAGAGCGACCCGTTCAACCACGAGGTCGTCGTCGCGCGGGCCGCCCTGCTCACGGGCCGGCCGGTGAAGATCACGCTCACGCGGGAAGAGGTGTTCTACTGCCACCGCGGCCGCCATCCGGTGCTGATGCGCCTGAAGACGGGCGTGCGCCCGGACGGCACGATCGTGGCGATGGACCTCGAGACCGTGCTCGACGGCGGGGCCTACGGCAGCTACGGCCCGGCCTCCACGCTGTACACGGGCCAGCTCCAGACGGTCACCTATCATGTGCCGCGCTACCGTTTTCGCGCCTGCCGCACGTTCACCAACAAGCCGGCGTGCGGGCCCAAGCGCGGGCACGGCACCCCGCAACCGCGGTTCGCCCAGGAGATCCAGCTCGACAAGATCGCGGTCGCCCTCGGGATCGACCCCGCGGCGCTTCGGCTCCGCCAGATCGAGCGGCCCGGCGCCGTGACCGCCAATTGGATGCGGCTCGGCACGATCGGGCTGGCGGAGTGCATCAGGCAGGTCGTCGCCGGCTCGGACTGGGGCGCGCGCCGCGGCCGGCTCGGCGCCGGCCGGGGGCTCGGCTTGGCGTGCAGCGCCTACCTGACCGGCGCCGGGCTGCCGATCTACTGGAATGAGATGCCTCATTCAGGCGTGCAGCTGCAGCTCGACCGCTCGGGGCGCGTGACCGCGTTCTGCGGCGCGACCGAGATCGGCCAGGGCAGCGACGACGTGCTCGCCGCGATCGTCGCCGAAGTCCTCGGCCTAACAACTGACGACGTGCGGCTCGTGACCGGCGATACCGATCTCACGCCGGTAGACCTCGGCAGCTATTCCAGTCGCGTCACGCTCATGATGGGCAACGCGGCCATCCAGGCCGCCGAGCGCGCCCGGGCGCTGCTCGCGGAGGCGGCCGCCCTGAAGCTCGCGGTGCCGGCCGGGCGCATCGCGTTCGCGGATCGGCGGGTGTTCGACGTCGAGAACCCCGATGCGGGGATGGACTTCGCCGACGCCGTCGTGCTGGCCGAGACGCGATTCGGCACGATCGGCAGCACGGGCAGCTACCGGCCGCCGCCCTCGCCGGGCAGGTACCGCGGTGCCGGCGTGGGTCCCAGCGCGACCTACAGCTACAGCGCGGCCGTGGTCGAGGTCGAGGTGGACCCGGTCACGGGCTGGATCCGCGTCCCGAAGGTGTGGATCGGCCACGACATCGGACGGGTGCTGAACCCGGTGCTCGCGCGCGGTCAGGTCGAGGGCAGCGTGTACATGGGGCTCGGCGAGGCGCTGATGGAGGAGCAGGTGTTCCGACGCCTGCCGCACAAGCTCTCCGGCGCGCTGGTCCACAAGATCCCCAGCATGCTGGAATACAAGTCGCCCACGTCGCTCGAGATGCCGGAGGTCGTGACCTACTTCGTCGAGGACGCCGACGCGGGCGGGCCGTTCGGCGCGAAGGAAGTCGGCCAGGGACCGCTGCTGCCGATCATGCCCGCCGTCGCCAACGCGGTGTTCGACGCGGTCGGCGTGCGGGTGGACGAATGTCCCATCACCCCCGAAGCCATCCTGAGGGGGATCGAGCTCAAGGCGAAGCGGGCGACGGGGGGACAGCGGGACGGTGGGACGGAGGTGCGTGTCGGGCCGACGACGTTCCCGGACGTGCCGTGGCCCGAGGCACTGGTGGTGCCGCCGCCGTGGGAAGGCGGCGACGGGAACGCGATCAATCAGAAGAAGCGGACGAGTACGACCGCGAACGAAGCGGGCACGGCCGGACGGCCGCACGGCCGCACGGAAGGGACACCGGCCGGGAGCGGCACGCGATGATGCGGGTGTCGAGGTTCCGGTATCACGCCGCGACGAGCGTGAAGGATGCGGTGGCGGCGCTGGCGGATGCGCCCGACGCGATGCTGCTCGCCGGCGGGACGGACTTGGTACCCAACATGAAGCGGCGCACGCAGACGCCCTCGCTCGTGGTCGGCATTCGACAGCTTCCCGCGCTCTCGCGCCTCGAGAACGGCAAGGGACTCACCATCGGCGCGTGCGTGACGCTGGAAGAGATCGCGCGGAGCCGGAGCGTGCAAGGCGGCTGGTCCGCGCTGGCCGTCGCCGCCGGCAAAGTGGCCACGCCGCACCTGCGGCACATGGGCACCCTGGGCGGCAACCTGTGCCTCGACACGCGCTGCAACTACTACAACCAGAACGCCGAGTGGCGCGAGGCGATCAGCTACTGCATGAAGGCGCCCAGCAGCAATGGCGGCCACGCGTGCGCGAGCCCGGACGGCACCAGCATCTGCTGGGTCGCGACGAGCAGCCCGCGTTGCTGGGCCGTGAGCTCGACCGACACCGCGCCCGCCCTCATCGCGCTCCGTGCCGAAGTGTCGCTGGTGGGGCCGGAGGGCGAGCGGCGGATCCCGCTCGAGCAGCTCTACCACGACGACGGAATGGCGTACCTCACCAAAGCGCGTGAGGAGATGCTGACCGCGGTCCGCTGTCCGCCCGCCGAAGGCTGGCGCAGCACGTACTGGAAGCTGCGGCGGCGGGGCTCGTTCGATTTCCCGGTGCTGGGCGTGGCGGCGGCGATGCGGTTCGGTACGGGCGGCGTGGTGGAGGCCGCGCGGGTCGTGCTCGGCGCGGTACAGAGCTACCCCATCCTGTTGGAGGAGAGCGCGGCCCTCGTCGGGAGACCCCTCGGCGATGATGCGATCCGGGATCTGGCGGAGGCGGCGGCGCGGCAGGCGCGACCCCTCGACAACACGGACTTCGAGCTGAGCTGGCGAAAGAAGGTTGTGAAGAGCTACGTGCGCGGGGCCCTGAACGAGCTGCGGGGCCAGCGTGGTGACGGCTGAAACCACACCCCGGGGTCAGCCCCAGTCGGCCAATCCGGTGCACCAGCGCAACAGGCCGTAGCGCCGGCCCACAGCAGGTGTCACAATTCTAGTCAGTTGCGCCAGCCTATCGTACTATTTCGCAACAACTTAGCTGCATGTCACCAACCGGGGCAGGTGGCGTGCGGATTGCATGGCCACGCATCATCGGCCTCACAAGGAGGCCGCAGTCCGTGCCTGGCACTCACCGTTTCATCGTATCCGCGAGGGGGGAAGAGATGTCCCGAACCGTCCGCTTCACCGCGGCCGCCGCCCTGCTCAGCCTGGTCGGTATTACCGCGACCGGAGCTGCTCAGGTGACGGCCAATGCGTCCGCCACCGCCACCGCGTTCGTGCAGGGCATCGCCCCGCTCACCGCGACCACGCAGAACGACCTCAACTTCGGCACGGTCAACGCCGGGACGGTCAAGACCGTCACGAACTTGGCGGCCGACGCCGCCCGGTTCAACATCTCCGGAGAGCCCACCTTTCCGGTGACGGTGTCGTTCGTGCTGCCGTCCGTCCTCACGGGCGCCGGCGCGACCACGATCCCGATCTCGTTCGGCGGGTCGGACGGCATCCAGTGGACCTCGTTCCCGACCACCTTCTTTTCGTTCAACCCGAACGCCGCGTTCCTGACGGCGCTCGACGTTTTCGGGAACCTGACCGTCGGCGTCACCGGCACGGTCGCGCCGCCGCTGGGCACGACCACCGGGACCTACACCGGCACGATCACGCTGACGGTGGCCTACTAGAGGGGCCTCCATGACCCTCGTGCCGGCCGGGCACGCGCCCACGGGCAGTGAGCCGTAGGTGCGGCACCGGCCGGCACGGTCGCGGGCTCGGCATGAGACGCCTGGTGATGATCGCCACGCTCGCGGCCACGGTCACCTCGAGCGGCGCCGCGCCGCTCCGGGCCCAGACGCGCATTCCGTCCGAGCCGCGGCCGCGGTCCCTGCTCGCGCTCGCGCACAGCGATCTCCGATTCGGCAACGTGCTCCCCGGCATCCCGTCCAGGGTCGACGCCCGCGACCTCGGGCACGCGGCGCTGTTCGAAGTCCGTGGGCCGGTCGGCGCCGCGGTGCGCATCGACCTGCTGCTGCCGACGGCGCTCGGGGGTGTGGGCGACGCGCTCCTCCCCATCAACTTCGGTTCGGGTGACGGGCTCGCCGGCCCCACGCGCGACAGTCCGAGCAGCATCGGCTTCAATCCCAACACCCCGCTGATCGCCGCGCTGGGCCCGAACGGGTCGCTCTGGGTGCGGCTCGGCGGGACCGTGCTGCCCGGGCGGCCCCAGATCGGCGGGCCGTACAGCGGAACCATCGTCATCACCGTGTTCGGCCTCGGCTCATGAGACCGCCACGCCGGTTCTCGCCCGCGCTCCGGAGCGCCGCGCTCACCGTGGCGGCGATCGTCCTCCTGCCCGCGATCATCGAGGCGATCTACGTCTCGCCGACGGCAGTGTTCATGGACGCGCGGTCGGGCGACGCCCAGGTCACGATCGGCAATTCGGGCGACACGCCCGAAGAGGCGACGATCGAGCTGCGGTTCGGGTTCCCGGACGCGGACTCGACGGGCACGCCGTTCGTCCGGCTCGTCGAGGACCCGGGCACGGACTTCCCGTCGGCGGCGGACTGGATTCGAGCGTTCCCGCAGCGCGTGCGTCTCGAGCCCGGCACGCAGCAGATCGTGCGGCTCCTGGCCCGGCCTCCGGCCGACCTGCCCGACGGCGAGTACTGGACGCGCCTGATCATCACGGGGCGCGGTGCGACGCTGCGCCTCCCCAGCCGCGACAGCGCGGTGCAGGTCGGGCTCGACCTGCAAATCCGGCTCGTGACCTCGCTGACCTACCGCAAGGGCCTGGTCACCACCGGTATCGCGTTGCGCGGGATCAACGCGGAAGCGGAGGGCGATTCGATCGCGGTCTGGGCGAACGTGAGCCGCTCGGGGAACGCGGCGTACCTCGGTACGGCGGACGTCGAGATGGTGACCACAGCGGGCGCGACGGTGCGGCGCTGGTCGATGCCGATCGCCGTGCACTACCCGATGCGGCGGCGGTTTGCCTACCCGCTCGGCGGGCTGGAGCCGGGCGACTACAGGGTACGGTTCCGGATCCGCGCCGAACGCCCCGATCTGCCCGCGAACCGCGTGCTCCCGGCCCCCACTGTGTCAGACTCCGTGCCGGTGCGGGTGACTTGAGGACCCGGTGACCACCACCCGACGCGGGAACGGAACCGACCGGCTGGGAGGAGGGGGGGGGCGGGTCGCGCGCCTCACCGTGGGCGCGGCCGTCCTGCTCGCGTTGAGCGCCGCGCCCGCGGCGGGTCAGAACCCCGGCGTGCCCCAGCAGGGGACCTGGCAGGACACGACGTACATCGACGCGGTGATCCGCCTCGACGTCGAGAACGGTCCGTCCGCGGTGATCCCCGCCCTCACGTACGGCTCGACCCTGCTGCTCCCGCTGCGCCAGTTCCTCCAGATGGTGGAGATCCGCGTCGCGGCGTTCGCGCTGCGGGACTCCGCCGTCGCGATGCTCGAACCCGGTCACGTGCCGGTCCGGTTCCAGCCGCGGGCGCGGGTGCTGACCCGCGGCGTGGACTCGGTGCCGTACGACACGCTGGATATCGTGTGGTGGGACGGCGACCTGTTCGTGGCGACCGGCGTGCTGGACCGCCTGCTCGGTGTCAGCACCAGCGTGGATTGGCCAAGCCTCGCGGCGATGGTGGGGCGTACCACGGGGCTGCCGGTCGTGCTGCGCGCGCGCCGGGAGCGACGGCGGCAGCTGCTCGGCGTCGAGCGGCCAGCACCCGACGTTCTCGACCTCGCGCTCCGCCAGCGCGCCGTGGACGGCGCCGTCCTGAGCTGGTCGCTGACGGCCGCGTCGCGCGGGCCGACCAACCAGTTCGCCCTCGACCTCGGGTTCGGCGCCGGCTTGTTCGGCGGCAGCGCGGAGCTCCGGCCCGTGTTCTGGTCGACCTATGGCGCGTCGGGCTCGGAGCTGCGCTGGTCGTGGTCGCGCGCGTCCGGGTCGGGGGGGGGGAGGGGAGGCATCCGGCAGCTTCGAATCGGCGACGTCCACTCGAACGGCCGCCGAGCCCGGCTGCTGCAAGGCGTCGCGGTCACGAACGCCCCGTTCATCCGTTCATCCGAATTCGACGTGGAGCAGTTCGTGACCGAGGTACCGGCCGGTTGGGAAGCGGAGCTGTACGAGAGCGGCCGCCTCCTCGCGTTTGCCGACGCCGATGCCGTGGGCGCGTTCCGCGTGCCGTTGCAGCTCGGGTACGGGCAGAATCCGTTCGAGGTGGTGTTGTACGGCCCGGGCGGCGAAACCGTGCGGCAGGCGCGCACGATCCGCGTCCCGTTCAGCCGGCTCCCGAGCCGGCACCTGGAGTATGCGGTCGCGGGTGGACGGTGCCGCTACGAGGCCTGCGACGGGTTGCTCAGCGCCGACGCGCGCTACGGCCTCTCGAACCGCCTGACCCTCCAGGCCGGCTGGGACGCGCTGTTCTACGGTCCCGAAGGCACGCTGTGGCAGCCGTACGCGGTGGTGTCGGGCGCGCCGCTTCCCTCGCTGGGGCTGACGGGCGAGGCCGTGGTCAACGGCCACGTGCGCGCGTCGGCGAACTACGAGCCCAGCCTCGATTTCCGGGTCACCGCAGGGCACACGCGGTTCTCGTCGGCCGGCGCACGCTTCGGCGAGGCGTTCAGCGAGTCGGCCCGCTCGGAGGCGACGTTGTTCTGGCGGCCGGGCTGGATGCGCGGCGCGGCGTACGTCCAGAGCACGGGCGTCGTCGCGACGGGACCGACCACGCAGCGGCGGCTCGCACGCGTGGCGGCGACCACGCGATTCGGGCGGGTTCGCTACTCGCTGGGGGTGCTGCGCGACGTGATCGGCCGCACCGGGGCGACCACCACCCGGCGCTTCGCGGTGGACGCGGGGGCCGACGCCATCCTGGAAGGACCGTGGCGGTGGCTGCGCGCCGCGTCACTCCAGACCCAGCTCGCCGTCGAACCGTCGCACGGGATCACGGCCGCGCGGGCCGTGGTCGGCCGCCGGGTGAGTCACGCGCTGCGACTCGACGCCGGCGTCGGCTGGCTGCGCGGCGCGGGGGTCAACGTCGAGGTGGCCTTCAACACCGCGACGCCCGGCCCGCGGCTCGGAGCGCGCAGCCGGGTCTCCGAGGCCGGCACTCAGGGCCTACTGACCTCCAGCGGCTCGCTTGCCTTCGACCCGCGGACGCGTCTGGTGCGCCTGAGCGACGCGACCGATCTCGGCCGCGCGGGGATCTCCGGCGTCCTGTTTCGGGACGACAACGGCAACGGCACGCGCGACCCCGGCGAGCCGGGCCTGCCGGGCATCCCGGTGCGCGTCGGCGGTTGGCCGGCGGAAACCGACGCGGACGGCCGGTTCGCGGCGTGGGGCATGTACCCGTCGGAGCCGCTGCGGATCGACGTCGACACGCTGTCGCTCGGGAACCCGCAGTTCGTCCTGCCGGCGCCCGTGCTCCGGGTCCGTCCCGCCCCGAACGCCTTCGGCGCCATCGCTGTGCCGGTCGTCGTCGGCGCGGAGATCAGCGGCTTCGTCGTGCTCGGCGAGCAGCCGTTGGCCGGCGTGCCGGTGGTGCTGCGGGAGCTGAACACCGGCGCCGAGATCACGACGCTGACGTTCAGCGACGGCGGTTTCTACCGTGGCGCGGTGCCGCCGGGCGAGTACGAGGTCACGCTGCCGGACGGCGTCCAGGAACGGCTGCAGGTCGCCGTGCCACCGCTCCACATCTTCGTTCCGCCGGGCGCCGGCGAGAAGCGGTATCAGGATCTCCACCTCCGGCTGGAGCCGCGTTCGTGAGCCGCCGTCGCGGCCGGGAACCGGGGGTGTCGCTCGCGCGCCTGCGGCGCGATACTCCACGTATCGGCGCCGAAGGACCCGCGTAGTGCCCATCCACGGCAGCATTGAGGAAGCCGGCCTGCCCGACGTGCTCCAGCTCCTGGCCCTGGGGCGGAAGAGCGGGTGCCTGTCCGTCGTGGACGGCGAGCTGCGCGGCGAGGTCTACCTCGACGTCGGCCGGATCAGCTTCGCCTCGGTCGCCAACCGCGATCGCCTCGGCGAGATGCTGGTGAAGAGTGGCCGGATCACCCGCGAACAGCTGAGCCGGGCCACCGCGGAACAGCAGGGGCGCAGCAGCAACCGCCCGCTCGGGAAGATCCTGCTGGCCTCAGGCTACGTGGATCGCGCCGCGCTCGAGCAGGCGGTCCGGCGCCAGGTGGAAGACGCCGTGTACGTCCTGTTCACCTGGAAGCAGGGCACGTTCACCTTCGCGTCCGATCAGAAACCCGCACGCGGCGCGCTGCTCGTCTCGCTCGACGCGGAGAGCCTGCTGCTCGAGGGCGCGCGCCGAGTCGACGAGTGGAGCCTGATCCAGAAGAAGATCCCGTCGTTCGACCTGGTGTACCAGCGCACGGCCGTCCGCCCCGGCGGCAAGGGCTCCGACGATCTCACCGACGATCAGCGGGCAATCCTGCCGCTCCTGGACGGCACGCAGGACGTGGCCGCCATCGCCGACGCCACCGGGATGGACGAGTTCGACGTCGGCAAGGCGCTCTACGGGCTGATCGTGGCGGGGCTGGCGCGGCTGGTGGAACGTCGCACCCGGGTCCGCCACCTCGATTACCGGGAGCTGCTGGCCTACGTGGTCCGCGAGGCGGAGTTCGCGGACGCCGAGCGGCGGAAGCTCGTGGCGCGGCACATCGTGGATTGCCCGTCGTGCTCTGAGCGGCTGCGCACGATCCACGTGCGGAGGACGGCCGGCCACGAGGCGATCACCGAGCCGGTGCCCGCGGTGACGGCCGCGGCGGCGGCAGCCGCTGCGACGGCTGCGCCCGCAGCCCCGGCCGCAGCGGCGGCGGCGGCCGCGATCGCGGCGCGTACCGCAGGGGCTCCGGCGACCCGGACGGCCGCACCAACCGCCGCCCCGGCTCCGCCGGCCGCCCGTGAGCGGCCGCCCGCGGCGTACGCCGCTGCGCCGGTCAAAGCCCCCTCTCCGCCGGACGAGCAGTCAGAGCGGCGCGCGCTCGAGCGCCGAACCGCCCGCGACCGCCGCCGGCAGGAACGCCGGGCCGCCCGCGACCGCCGCTCCGCGGACCGGCGCGCGGGCCTCGATCGCCGCCGGACGGTGAACGCGGAGTGGACGCGTCCCGAGAGGGAGCGGCGCCAACACCCGCGCCGCGCGTCCGACCGTGGCGCGTCGCGCGGGCGGGACCGTCGCAGCGGCGAGTCCGATCGCCGCGCCGATACGCCGGTCATGGCCGCACCCGACGTCGCGCTGCACAGCCCGGCCGGCCGGGCCACGATCCCGCGCATGCCGGCGGTCGAGCGGCGTGGGGCTCCTCCGCCGGCACCACACCCGGAATCGTCCCTTCCCGCGGTGGCGTCGGCCGCCCCGGCGGAACCGGCAACCACGACACCGTCTCCGGCCCCCCACCAGTCGCCACCGGTGCCTGAGCCGGGCCGGCCCAGCAAGGAACTCGTGTGGCTGATGAGCCCGCAGGAGTCCCAGGAGTTCCACCGGGCCTCGTGGGCGCAGTCGCGCGCGGCCGATACGCCGGCGCCTCCCGCCGCGCGGATCACTGCGGCGACCGCGCCGATGCACCAGGTCGAGCCGATCCGTCGGTCGCCCGTCGTGACTCGCGCTGCCGCAACTCAGGGCGAAACGTCGACGAAGCGCCGCTTCGCCATCGCGGCCGCGATCACCGGCGTGGCGCTGGTGGGCTACGCGGCGGTTCAGCTCGGCCGAAGCGGCGCGCGGTCCGGCCCGGCGCAGGAGGTCCAGGCGGCGGCCCCGGCCGGTGGGGCGCAGGCGCTCGAGCCGCCGCCGAGGCCAGCCCAGGGCACCGCCCCGTCGGCCGCGGCGCCCGCACCGCCGCAGACGCCGTTGTCGGCGCAGCAGCGCCCCGGACCGGCGGCGCCCGCCCGGGTGGCCGAGCAACGCGTCGCAACCAATCCGCCGCCGACCGTGGACCAGCCGTCAGCGCAGCGCGCGACGCCCACGAGCGCGCCGGTGCCATCGCAGCCGAACCCGGCGCTGGCCGCCCCGGCCGCTCAACCGCCCCCCCCCCCGCCCGCACCCACTGTGGGCATCGTGCGGGGCGCCGTGCGTGATGCCGGCGGCCGGCCGATCCCCGGCGCGCGGGTCGCTGTGCGCGGCACAACCCTCGGCGCGACGACGGACGGAGCCGGCGCCTTCGAGATCCGCGACGTGCCGAACGGTGCCGTCGTGCTGCAGGCCAGTGCGGACCGGTTCGTCGCCGGGACCGCGGAAGTTCAGGCGCGGGCCGGGTTGGCCGTGTCCGCCGACCTGACGCTCGCCCCCGTGCCCGTCGTGGCGGCAACGCCGCCGCCGGCCCTCCCCCCGGCGGCCGCGCCCGCAGCCGCGCCGACCCCCACGGTTGCCGCGGCCGAGCCGGACCGCGATCTGGCGGCGGGCGGCTGGGCGCCGGTGGACCGCGCGGAGGCGGCCACGATCCTGGGCGGCGGCATCGGCGCGATCCAGGGTCTCAGCATCGAAAGCATCGCCCGGTCCACGGCGGGGACGCGGCCGCGGGTGCGCCTCACGCAGCTCACGCCGTCGGGCGAGCGCATCACCCTCACCCAGACGCGGTCCGGCGCCGCGGTGCGCGCCGGTCCGGCGGTCGTCACCGCGATCCGCGTGATGGCGCCCTCCGAGGCGTATCCCTTCTCCACGGGCACGGTGAGTCTGGGGAACATCCTGATCACCGCGAAGTCCAGCATCGCCGCCGACGCCTTGCGCGCGCACCTCGAGCGCCTGGGCGAGATCCAGTAGCGCCGCGAACCCTCCGTCACCCCGTTTCGGCCGGCACGACGTCGAACCCCAGCCCGCCCGCACACCGTCGGACGCGCTGGTCCAGACTCAGCATCTGCAGGTCCGGCTGGGTGGCCTTCACGAGCAGCGCGCTCGAGAGGTGGATGGCGTCCAGGGCGCGGACCGGCTCCCCGGGGAACGGAAGGCCCGCGCGCTCGACCACGTCGCCGGCGACGGCCAGCCGCGTCCACCGAGCCGTGTCACGCGCGAGACGCGCGCGCAGTGTGGCGGCGTCCGCCTCGCGCAGGCCACCGGCGGCGACGTACCGGCTGATGGCCCGATGGCACTCGAGCATGGTGAGGTCCGAGGCCACGGTCCGCCGCGCGCCCGCCAACACCACCCGTACCGTCTCGCCGCGATCCTCGCCGAACAGCCACGCGAGTACCGCACTGGACTCGGCGTAGAGAATCACGCATCCCCGCGCAGCTCGTCCACCAGACGCTGCGCGGTACCCTCCGGCGCCAGCCGCGGCATCCGCGGGTAGGCCGTCGGGTCGTTCTCGTACACTCCGCTGGCCAGTCCCCGCCGCACCAGCTCCGCCAGCCCGGGGTATGGATCGGCCGCCGCGGCCGCCCGCCCGGGAGGGGTCAGCTCGGCGATGACCACGCCCCGCTCGGTCACCAGGACGTGCTCCCCGCCCTTCACGAGGCGGAGGTACTCGCTGAGCCGGTTCTTCAGTTCTCGAACGCCGACGGCACGCATGGCTCCAATGTAGCTACCTGTAGCTACAAATGGCAAGAAGACGCTTGACCCCTCCTTGAGGCGTCCGGCGCATCCTGCGCCGGACGCTTACCGGAGGTGGACATGTCCGAAGCCCGTCGCGAGATGACCTTCCTGCTGGCTGAGTCCGAGCGCCGGCTGCTGACCGCCATCGCGCGGCGACTGCCCGCCCGCGTGACGTCGGACGCGCTGACCGCTCTCGGCGTGCTGGGCGCGGCAGGCGCCGGGCTCGCCTACGCGCTGACGACCGCGTCGCCGGCCTGGCTGTGGGTCGCGAGCCTGATGCTCGCCGTGAACTGGTTCGGCGACAGCCTGGACGGCACCCTGGCCCGGGTGCGACGGGTGGAGCGCCCGAAGTACGGCTACTACCTCGATCACCTCGTGGACGCGGCGGCCACCGCGGCCGTGGGCGTGGGCATCGGGCTGTCGCCGTGGGTCGAGCTGGAGCTGGCCCTGCTGCTGGTGGTGGCCTATCTCGCGCTGTCGATCAACGTGTATCTCGAGGCGGCGGTGTTCGGAGTGTTCCGCATCGGCTACGGGCGGGTGGGGCCGACCGAGGCGCGGTTGATCCTCATCGCCCTCAACACCGGACTCGCCGTGCTGCCGATGCGCTCGCCGTTCGCGGACTGGATTCCGCTGGCGGCAGACCTCACTCTGTTCGTCCTCGCCGCGACGATGCTGCTGATGTTGGCGGGACGCTCGGTGCGGAACCTCGAGCAACTGGCGCGACTCGAGCCGAGGCAATCCCGAAGCTAGAGGCCGCCTCTCACTCGTCCGGCACTCCTCCCGTCGCGGCGAGCTGGTCGGCCTTCACCTTCCCCGGGTCAAACTTCTTCGCCGACTCGAGCATCTTGTCGACGACGTCGTCGTACGGCGGCGGCGCGCCCTTGTGGAAACGGATCGGATTGATGCGCGCCACCACGAAGGCCTTGAGGTAGGGCGACTCGAAGCCGCGCTCCTTGAGCTTCGCCACGACGGCGCTGACCGCCTCGTCGAGCGCGAGCAGCTTCTTCGCGCGGCCCCGCCGCTCAGCCAGTGCCTTCGACAACCTATCGTCGAGGAACTTGTCCACGCGCTTCAAGACTGGGTGGTACGAGCCTCCGGCGAACCGGCCATTCTCCTGGTAGCACAGCCCGAGCGTGATGAGGGCGGGCTCCTCGAACTCGGTCTCGAACTCGCGCTCCGGCCGGTCGTCGAGCGCCACCAGCCCCTCGGCGAGCCGGCTCACCTCCAGGGCACGCTCGCGCAGGTTGTGGGCCTTCTCCGTGTTCAACACCAGGATGCGGCGCGCGATCTCGGCATCGGGCAGCACCAGCGCCGTGATGGTGCGGGCGCCCAGGCGGCGCAGCGACGCAAGCCGGTGGTGGCCGTTCGGCGTCCAGTACTTCCCGCCCTCGGCCGGCACGGCGACGATCGGGTCGAGGAAGCGGCCGAGCCGGTCGATGGCGTCGGCGAGGCGGCGCACGTGCGCGTCACTGAGGTCCCGCTGATAGGGCGTGGGCTCGACCTTCTCGATGGGCAGCGCGGCGAGCACCACCCAGTGCCCGCCGAGCGGGTCGCGGTAGGTAGCGAGCGCGGCGCCGCCGTCGTTCTCGATGGCGGCCGCGAGATCCCGCGCCGGGCCGGACGGAGCCTCGGCCGTGAGATCGGTTGTACTGAGGCCGCGGGAGCCGGCCGCGGCTTTTCTCGCGCGCCGCTTTCGCGTCCCCGGCTTCTTCTCCGCCGCTTTCTTCTTCGCCGCCACGTGGTCTCCTGTTTCCGCTTACGGGACAAGCCACGGCCCATCTGGGACATGGCTCCCACGTCGACTGGACGCGCCAATGTAGACCGGCGGCTCGCGGGTGTCACGGTTGCGCCCGCTGGCCACCGGGATACCTTGACCCGCGTGATCGGTCTCATCGTTCTGTCGGGCGCGGTGGCGGCCCTTGGCGCCATCGCCGGCCGCCGTCTCGCGGCCCGCGGCATCACGGCCGAGAACGCGCTCAAGGGCCGTCAGGTTGGCGCCTACCTCGTGCTCGTCGCCGCGGGCGGCGCCACGGCGCTGCTGTACTACGCGCCGAAGATCCCCGGTCTTCCGGCGACGCCCGTCCTCTACGCCGAGGCGGCCGTGTGGCCGGTGGTGCAGGCGTTTGCGGCGCTCGCGCTAGGGTTCCTGATCGGGCTCGAGTGGTCGGGCCGACGCGACCGGAGGCGGCTGGTCACCATGGTGGCCGGCGCCGCGGTGCTCGCGCTGGCGGTCGGCTTCCTCTTCTACCGCTCGCTGCCGCTCGAGCGCTCCCTCGGCGCGCCGCGGTCGGTGGACGGCGTGGTGATGCAAACGACGTCCTACACGTGCGCGCCGGCCGCGATCGCGACCATCGTGCGCGCGCTGCGCGGCGACACCACGGTGACCGAAAGTACCGTGGTGGCGCTTGCGGGCACGAGCCGCTCGGGCACCACCGCGCTGGCCGAGATCCGCGCGATGCGCCGGCTCGGCCTGGCGCCGCGGTTCGCGCGCAGCCTGGCCCCGGAGAGCCTCGCGGCGGCCGGCCGCTATGCGCTGCTGCACGTGAACGAGCCCGTCGTGACGACAACCGTGCGCCACGCGGTGGCCCTGCTCGCGGTGGACACGCGTAACCGCACGATCACGATCGGCAACCCGCTGTACGGCCGGCAGGTCAAGCCGTGGTCGGCGCTCCGGGACTACTGGCTGGGCGAGGCGGTGTTCGTGGACGCGGCCGGGGCCCGCTTGACGTCTCCCTGACGCCCCGCGCCATACTGGAATCGACATGACGGACGACCCGGAAGCCCTGCGGCGCCTCGAAGAGCGCGTCGCCGCGCTCGAGCACGAGCTGAGCGAGCTGCGGGCCCGGGCGTGGCTCGGCGGCGGACCGCGTGCCGTGACGCCCCGGCCAGTTCGTCCTCCTGCGGAGGCCCCGCCACCCCGTAGCGTCGCGCCGGGTGTCGCGCCCGGGGCCGTCCCCGCCACCCACCCACGGCCACCTCTGCTGACGGCGCTGTCGCCCCCGGCGCGCACGACCACCGACCTCGAGCAGTGGTTCGGCCAGCGCGGGCTGCTGCTGGTGGGCGTCGTCGCGCTGATCGCGGCCGGGGGCTTCTTCCTCAAGTACGCGTTCGACCGGGGGTGGATCGCGCCGTGGCTGCGGGTGCTGGGAGCGCTCGTGGCCGGCACGAGCGTCGCGCTGCTCGGGGAGCGGCAGATCGCGCGGGACCTCAAGCGTTACGGCGCGGGCCTCATCGGGGGTGGCGCGGGCCTGGCGTACCTCGGCCTGTGGGCCGCGGCGGGGCCGTACGCGCTGGTGCCGCGCGGGCTCGGGGCGCCGCTGCTGGCCGTGCTGACAGCCGTGGTCGCCTGGCGCGCCACCGTGCACCGGGTCGAGGTGCTCGCCGGTCTGGCCGTGGCGGGTGCATTCCTCGCGCCCGTGTTCCTGCCGGCGGCCGAGCCGAGCCTGGTGACGTTCCTGGTGTACCTCGAGGTCGTCGCCGCCGGCGCGGTGGGGCTCGCGTTGCGAACCCGCTGGACCTTCGTCTTCACCCTGACCCTGATCGGCTACTTCGTGCTGCCGGTCGCCCTCGCCGGAAACCACCTGGAGTCTCCGGCCGCCGCCCTCCATGGCGCGCTGGGAGGCCTCGGTGTCCTGATGGTCACGGCGGGCCGCGCCTGGCCCGCACTCCGGCTCGCGGGACTGCTGGGCGCGTGGTTGTTCCTGATCGTCACGGCCCTTCAGCACCTGGCTCTGGGCCGCGTCCTGGCCGGTCGGTTCGTTGCACCGCTGGCAGCCGGTGCGGTGCTCGCGCTGGTCGCCCTGGCGTTCGCGACCAGGCTCCCTCTGCCCAGGGTGCAGCAACGCGGCCTCTCCGGCACGCCCGACGCAGCCTCCCTGGTGGCAAGCCCGCTGGGCTTCGCCGTCATTGCCGCCATTGCTGTGCCCGACGCGCTCCGGCCGTACCACGGCCTGTCCGTGGCGGTGCTCGGCCTGCTCTACGCCGCGGCGGGATGGAAGCCGCGCGCCGCCACGCTGATGTCGGTCGCCGCGGGCCTCCTCGTGATCGCCATTGCGCAAGCGTGGGATGGGACCGCCGTCACCGTCCTGTGGATGGCGCTCGCGCTCGGGTGCACGGCGATTGATCGGCGATTCCAGCAGGAAGGACTGCAGCCGATGGCGGTGGGAGTGGCCTGGCTCGCCGGCGTACACCAGATGGTCCGCCTGGCCGGCCTGCCCGCTGAGTCCACCAGCGCGTTCGCCGACTCCTGGGCGCTCGCGCTGTACGCGTGCGTCGCAGGCGCAGCCGTGGCCGCGCTGCTCTGGCGCCGGCTGCCGGACGGCGCGCCTGACCACAACCGGCTCGTGCATCCCGACGTGCTGTGGGCCTTGTCGGCGCTACTGCTGTTTGTCGGGGTATCCGTGATCATCGCTCGGTTCTTCGGGGCTCACGCGGGTGATTGGGCCGGCGCCGTGCTGGCCGGCCGGCTGGCGCTCAGCGTGTGGTGGCTGCTCTACGCGGCGGGCGCGGTGCAGATCGGGTTCGCGCTGAACCTGAAGGGCGTGCGCTCGGTCGGGCTGGTCGTGGCGGGCGTCGCCGCTGTGAAGATCGGCCTCTACGACCTCTCGAACCTCGAGGCCCTGTACCGCGTGGGGGCGTTCTTCGGCCTCGCGCTGGTGGCGCTCGCGGTGGCGTATCTGTACAGCCGGAGGGCCAGGCTGGCGGGAGGCGGCTAGGCGGCTAGGCGGCTAGGCGGCTGCCCGAGCATCAGGGCCGCGGCCGCACGGTGCGGTTGCAGTCTCGCGCCGTCGGCGGGTCCGGGGTGCCCACCTGGCCATCCACCAGCGACGCCGTGCCGTCGGCGCGGAGCACCAGCACGAACAGGTGCGCGTACTCCGGGTCGCACAGCTCCGGCATCCGCGGGCCGCCCAGCGCGGCGATGATGGGCGGAATGGTGTTGCTGTGCCCGACCACCAGCACCGTGCGGCCGGCGTAGCGGTCGCGGACGTGCGCCGCCACGGCGTGGGCGTGCTGCGCTGCGCTCTGGCCGCCGGCTCGCACCGTGTCGGGCGTGAGCCCCAGCGCGCGTGCCAGCGGCGCCGCGGTCTCGAGCGTGCGGCGGAACTGGGTGCTGACGATGCCCGAGACTCGCGCCTCCCGCAGGGCCGCCGCCAACGCCGCGGCGCGCGCCTCGCCGGCCGGCGTCAACGGCGGGTCGTTCGCCGGCTCGCCCGCCTTCTCCGCGTGCCGGACCAGAATGACGACGGTCGGCTCCTGCGCGGCGAGGACGGCGGGCACCGCGACAAGGAGCGCCGCACCTAACATGACGACAGGCACCACAAGGTGCCTGCCCGTGCGCCCGTGCGGCTGTGCCGCCGCCGTCGTCACGAACCCTGAATGCGCTGCGTGAGCGCCGGCACGAGCCCCAGCAGCCGCGCGTACAGGGCGAGCTGGCCGCGGTGGTACCACTCCTGCGCGATCGCGTGGTAGACCCACGCGAGCTTCGTGCCCTGGAGCCCGTCGAACCGCCGCATCGTTTGCCACAGCGCGACCTCTCCTTGCGAGCGGAACCGCCGCTCGGCGTCGTCCATCTGTTTGCGGAGCAGTTTGATCAGGTCCTTCTTGGACCGCGCCCGCCACGCGGGCTTCGCGTACATCGCCAGCAGCTTCGGCCACGGCGCCCGCTGCAGGTTGGTGTCGGGCCGCGTCAGCTCGGCCGTCGCCATCATCGCGACCTCGAGGATGTGCTGCACCTGCTCCCGGACGGTGCGCACGTCGGGGGTGGGCCGGAAGTCGAACCGGTCGGCCGGAATATTCTCGACCTCCTCGCTGACGCCCTGCCGCGCGTCCCGCCACGCCTCGAGCAGCTCGTCGAGCTGGCTCTTCAACACGGGTTTCTTCGCCATCGTCGTCCTCCGCCTAGAGCGCCGCCCGCAGTCGGGCCGCACCGAGCAGCCGCCGCAGCGGCCTCACCCGGATGGCCCTGGGGTCCGGCACGTCGATGCACGCCGTGCGCGACAACCGGCGCGTCAGCACGCCGTCCGGATCCTCGAGCTTCGCGCCCCGCTCGAGGTACAGCCGCACGCCTTCTTCCTGCGGGAAGATGGTGCACACCAGGCCGGTGTCGGCATCGCGGTAGCCGATCGCGTGCCAGCCGGAATACGGTACCTCTTCGGCGCCGGGCAGCGCCGCCCGCACGACCTTCCGGAGCGCGGTCGCCGCGCGCCGCACCTTCGGCGGGTACGACCGCAGGATCTCGCCCGGCGTCGTCCCCTTCGGCATCGCCGTGCACCACGATACGGCCGTCGCCTGACGCGCAGCCCTTTCGTTGCCGCCGTTCCTCCCGTTCTTCCCCTTCCTCCCCTTCTTCCCCTCCCTCCCCTTCTTCCCCTCCTTCCCCTTCTTCGCTTCTTCAGCGACTCTCGCCGCCTCGTCCGCCCACTCGCCGAACCGTTCCCGATCGTCGAGGATCTCCGCCGGCACTTCGAAGTAGCCCATCATCGGCTTCTCGTCGGCCATCGGCGCGAACGGCCGCGAGCCCGCCGCCTGATACCGCGGGCGCGTGGCGTCGTTCACGCGGAAGTAGACCACGTCGTCGTCCACCACGCCGAAGAACGCGCCGTCCCTGTACAGACCCACTCCGCCAAACATGGCGCGCCAGGTCACGGGTGGTCCGCCTCGCAGCTGCTCGAGGATGAACTCGCGAAACTCGGGACTGACGGACACGAACGCTCCTCCGCTCAGCGGCCCACCGGCCGGGCGCGCCGCGCGAGGGCCTGAAAGCGCGGCAGCGCCCGCAGCGGATCGAACGCCGGGACCTCGGACAGGAGCAGGATGCTCGGCGCCCGCTCCTCGAAGGCCCGTTCGAGCAGGTCCAGGGCCTGCGCGGTGTCGCCCAGCACGGCGTGGAGCGCCGCCAAGGCGTCGGAGGGAACGTAGTCGCCGCCGGCCACGCGGAGCGAGTCGAACAGCGGCCGCACCTCCGCCGCGCGGCCGAGGCACCGCAGTGCTTCGCCGCGACGGACCGCGACGTACGGCGACAGCGCGAGGCCGGCCCGCTCGAACGCGGCGAGCGCGACCGCGCAATCGCCCCGCAGGAAGTGTGCGGCGCCCTCGCCGTAGGCCGACCACAGCGGGCTGGCGCCGCGAAATCGCTGCGCCAGCGAGAGGAGCTCGTCAGCCCGGCGGGTAAAGTAGAGCGCCTCGCCGTACGCCCGCGCCACGGCGAACGACAGCGAGTCCATCTCCCAGGCCCGCTGCGCCTCGGCGAGCCCTTCGTCCGCTCGCCCCTCGAGGAACAGGACCCGCGACCGCCGGACGGGCGCGTCCACGAGCGTGGGGTCCCGCGCGGCGGCTTCCCGCAGCATCGCGTCGGCGCGGGTGAACTCGAGATCGCGGAACGCCAGAACTTCGGCCAGCGCGACCCGAGCGAGCGCCGAGCCGGTGTCGAGCGCGAGCGCCCGCCGCGCCGCGCTGTCGGCGCGGTGGAGCGCGGGCAGCGGCCGCACCCAGTCGCCACGCAGGGCTGTCCACACCTGCGCGAGGCCGGCCCACGCCGGGGCGTAGGTCGAATCGAGCCGCAGGGCGCGTTCGTACAGCGCCCCGGCCCGCTGGAGCCCCTCGCCGGTCTGGCGGTCGTAATGGAAGCGCGCCTGGAGCGCGAGATCGTAGCCGGGACTGCGCGGGGCCGCGAGGCGCGAGCGCTCCCTTGGCAGGAGCCGGCCGGCCACGGCCTGCGCCACCGAGCGGGCGATGTCTTCCTGGATCCGCACCAGGTCGCCCGTTTCACGGGTCCAGGCGTCGCTCCAGCGCTGGCGGCCCTCCGGCAGCTCCACCAGCCGCGCCGTGACGCGCAGCGACCCAGGCCCGGACTGGTACGATCCCTCGACGACCCAGCGCACGTTGAGCGCGCGCCCCACGCGCCGCGGGTCATCGCCGTGCACGCGCAGCACGCCGCGCACCAGGCTCGGGCTCTTGATCGCGAGCCGCTCGAGGCGGCCGAGGCTGGTGGCGATCTCGTGCGCAAGTCCGTCGCCGACGTAGGCGAGCGCGGAATCGCCGGCGAGGTTCTGGAAGGGGAGCACCGCCACGCTCATGGGCGAAGTACGCGCAGCCCGGGAGCAGGGCGGCGGCGTGCCGTCGGGGCACTGCTCCGCGAGGGATGCCGGCGTGAGCGCCAACGCGGCACCGAGGAGTCCCGCGCCGGTCCGGCGCGCGCTCACATGCTCACCAGCGGGCGCGCCGGATACCCCGCGCGCCGCAACGCGTGCTCGATCACCCATTCCCAGCCCACCAGCGCCTTCGCGTCGCCGAGCGACAGGCCGAGCAGGCGCTTGACCCGGCGCCCCAGCGTGCGAGTGTCCACGCCGTCGGCATCGCGACCGACCGCGCGCGCGCCCAGATCCCGCATCACGAGCACGACGTCGCGCCAATCCTTGTCGCGGAACGGCCCGAACCGGCGAAAGTGTCGGCGCAGCGTGTCCACGTGCATCTCGAGCTTGGCCGTCCGGCCGTTGAGTGCCTCGTCGAACCGCTCGGCCAGCTCCTCGAACAGCTTGAGCGTGCCGAGCCGAAGGGCGACGTAGCGCGCCAGCTCCTCGGCGGGCGGGAAGCGCCGGGCGCGCGCCGCTTCCAGGATGGGTTCCGGGTCCGGCCCCCCCCCGCCGAGCGTGGCCGGCATGACCACGACGCGGTGCCGCAGCTCGCTGACCAGCGCGAGGGCTTCGTGCAACCGTTCCTCACCGGGCGGCAGGGTGAGGGTCGGAACCACCCAGGGCCAGCGGTTGAGCACGATGGTGAGCGCGCCGAGCACCGCCAGCGCGCTGGTGCCGGCCGCGTGCACGACGGTGCCGAACGGCAGGTCCTCGAACCCTACGATCTCGAACGGACGCAGCAGGGCGTAGGGCGGCGGCAGGACCTGGACCGCGACCTGCCCGCCCTCGGCTTCCGCGAACCGTCCGACGTGCGAGACCGTCTTCTTGCCCATGGGTGCGCCGATGATGGGGCACCGCCGCGGGCCCGCGCAAGAGCGCCGTACCGAACGCGAAGAGGCCCGGGTCGCCCCGGGCCTCCACACTACGATGCCTGTGCCGCGGTCAGCTGCAGTTCGTGATGGTCCGCGTGACCAGGTTCAGCGTGCAGGTCTTTTCGTTGATCGTGATCGTGACGTTGCCCTGCGCATCCGCCGGGAACGTCACCGACACCCGGTGGTTGAACGAGCGGGTTTCGGTCCGGTCGCCACTGGTCGCCGTGATCTGGCCGATCACCCGGCGCACGATCGAGCCCGACACCGGCCACGGATTGGTGGCGTGCGGCAGGTTGAACACGATGTTCTGCACCGAGTCCAGCGACGACTCGGTGACGGTGCGCGAGTGGCTTGCGCCACCCTCGTTCTGCGTGGCGGTGAATTGCGTCGTGTCATTGCCCGTGCCGACGCCGTTGTGCGTCCGCGACGTTTCCTGTCCATCGAGGCCGCTGATCACGTGGCGACGCGCCTGGTGCACGGCGCGAGTCATCGTCTCGGTGCCGCGCGGGCCCGTGTGCTGGCGCGTGAAGCTGCCGTCAATCGTGAGCGTGGTCACCACGGAGTCGGTGGTGATCGGGTCGCACTGGGTCTGGACCTGCGTCCCGTCGTAGCAGGTCCGGGTGCGGGTGACCACGAGATCGGCGGGATCGCCGAACAGGCTGAACGAGGGCCTCGGGCCGGGCAGGGCCGCGAACACCTCGTTGCCGAGCAGGGTCCCCACCTCGGTCGCGATCGCGTCGCCCGAGGTAGCCGCGACGTCTTGCGTGACCTGCTGGTCGTCGACCAGGGCCGGATCCGTCGCGTCGTTGCACGCGGCCAGCGCGACCATCATGAGGCCCGCCGCCGCGGCCTTAAGGAGTTGGTTCCGCTTCATGTGCTGTTTTTCCTTTCGGGTTGCGGACGGCGCTCGCCGCCCAGGGGGTCACGCCCTGTAAGACGGTGGCACCGGGCGGGCGTTAAGGAAGTGACGCGGCTCACACCCCCGCGTAACCTGCCGACTTGACGGGCCCTTGCCGGCCGGTGCCTACTCTTCCGCCTCGAAACCCAGCGTCCCTCAAGGAGACCGCCATGCGACGCCTGCGCTCCCTCGGCATCCCGACCGCCCTGGCCCTGGCGGCCACCACGCCCGGGTGGGCCCAGATGGGAACCGCCGTCGGTCTGGAGGTCCTGCGGCCGTCCCTCGAAGGGGCCGGGGACCTGTCGTCGTGGCTCTTCTACTCCAACGCCCGGGTCGCCGCGGGGCCAAGGCTCACCTTCGTGTTCGAGCTGCCGGTGGCCACCGCCAGCGGGTCCGGCGACTCGGAAACGCGCCTCGGGAACCCCTATCTCGGCTTTCGCGTCTCGTCCCCGGCGAACGTGACCCTCGACTTCGGCCTGCGGCCGCCGCTGGCCAAGGCGCAGTCGTTCGGCAACGCCGTGCCCCTCCTGGTCGGCTCGCTGACAGATTTCGACCGTTTCGAGGCCTTCGTGCCCGAGCTGCTCAGCGTGCAGATCCGCGCGACGCCACGCCACCAGACCCCGTCCGGGCTTTTGGTCGAGGCGCACATGGGCGGCACCGCGACGGTGCCGACGGAAGGCGGAGAGACGGACGTGCTCGGCGACTACGGGTTCCGCGCGGGGTACGGCGGCACGCAGGCCGAAGCGCTGCTCGGCATCACCGGGCGGCTCCTCCTCACCGGCGACGGCACCATCGGAGAGCGCACGCTTCACCAGTTCACCGCGCGCGTGGTGTTCGATGTCGGGGGCGCGCGGCCGCATTTCGTGCTCCGGTTCCCGCTCGACGACGACCTCACCGATATCTTCACGTATGTGGTGGGCGCGGGCATCACCGTGGCGCTGCGCTGACCGTGGCTTGACGGCGGCGTTCTCCGGGCGCAGCTTTGGCGGCCGTCCCCACCTGCCGAGCCCCCGCCGGGCTCGGTCGGCCCGGAGGACGGAGCGGAGCGCATCTCCATCCCGTTCCCGCAATCCAATCCGAAGCTCCGGCACACGCCGGAAGGAGTTCGCATGTCGACGATGGGACGCTCTCTCGCCTGCGTTACGGTCGCGCTCGGCCTCTGCGCTGCGGCAGCTGCCGCCCAGCAGCCCGAGGGGCGCTATGTCACCGTTACCACGTTCAGCCTGCCGCTGGGCCCCGCGGGTGACACGGTGATGATGTACGTGGACTCGGTCATGGTGCCGACGTCGCGGGTCAACCCCAACATCGCGTCGTTCCGGTTGGGGCGTCACGCGTGGGGGACCAACGGCGGGCACGCGGCGTTCTTCTACGAGTACACGAGCTGGTCCGCCATCAACGCCGACTGCGGCGCGCCCTGCCAGCAATGGGAGGCGGCGAACCGGCCAGCGGCGGGCACGCCGCGCGCCGATCTGTGGCGGGCGATGGAGGCGGCGTTCCTGCGGGCCTACTCCGGTCACCTCGACCAGATCTATTTCGTGTCGGGCCGCCGGATGAGATAACCCGGCCGCCCCGGTATCAAATCACGGTGCCGCTGCGCTGATCGCGGCTTGACGAGGGCGGCCGCCGGGCGCAGCTTGGCGGCCGTCTCTTCTGGGTCGAGCCGCGCCTGCCCCACACCGATGTGAGCCTGACCGATCCGGCACCGGCGGCCGCGCCGGGCGCCCGGCTGCGCACGGCTGCGGTGCTCGGCGCGACCGCGCTCGCGTGGGTGTGGGTGCTGCGTCGTGGCGACGCGATGCTCGGCTCGGCGCCCGCCTTCGTCGTCGTGTGGACGGTGATGATGGCCGCGATGATGCTCCCATCGCAGCTTCCCGGGATCCAGTTGTTCGCCTCCCTGAGCGGGGCGCGCCGGCCGTTCGGGCACCGGCCGGTGCCGAGCGTCGTGTTTCTCGCGGGCTATCTCGCGTCGTGGGTGGCGCTGGGGCTGGCGGTGGCGCTGGCCCACCGGCTCGTCGAGATTCCGGCGGCGTGGCGCCGCGGCGCCGTGGCGGCCGGCCTGTTGGTCGGCGGCGCCTATCAGCTGACGAGCCTCAAGACCTGGTGCCTGCGGCATTGCCGCGAGCCGATGTCGTTCTTCATGCAGCACTGGCACGACGGAGTCGCGGGCGCGCTCCGGATGGGCGCGCACCATGGCCTGTACTGCGTGGGGTGCTGCTGGGGGCTCATGCTGGGGCTGGCGGCGCTGGGCCTGATGAACCCGGTCTGGATGGGCGTGTTCGCGCTGGGCATCCTGGCCGAGAAGGTCGTGCGGTGGGGCCGGCGCCTCGCGCCGGTGATGGGGCTGGTGCTGCTGTTGGCCGGCGCCCTGGTGCTGCTCGGCGTGGTGCCGGTGGCGGAACATCCGATGGGAGGCATGTAGATGGTGACCCAGGCGAAGTGGACCGCGAAGGTCGAGCACCTGGTGGGGTGCAACTGCAACTACGGGTGCCCGTGCTCGTTCAACGCGCCGCCGACCTACGTCAAGTGTGAGGCCTCCACCGCGACGCGCATCCTGAAGGGCAAGGTGAACGGCGTCGCGCTCGACGGGCTCCGGTTCGTGGTCGCGGCGGCGTGGCCGGGCGCGCTGCACGAGAAGAACGGGCGCGCGGTCGTGTTCCTGGACGAGAAGGCGAAGGGTGAAAAGCGCGAGGTTCTGGAGGCGTTCGCGACCGGCACGCTGGGCGGGCCGTGGGGCATCTTCATGAGCACGGTGACGAACGGCATCGAAGTGCGCACGGCGCGGATCGACTTCAAGGCGGCGGGCAAGAAGAGCCGGTTCGGCGTGGCCGAGGCGACCGAGGTCGCGTTCGGGCCGATCCGCAATCCGGTCACCGGCGCCGAGAGCCGGGCGATCGTCAAGCTGCCGACCGGCCTGTTGACGAAGGAAGAGGAGTTCTTCGCGTGCGACACGATGTGGGTGAAGGCGGGCGGGCTCGACTACGCGTACCCCGGCCGGCACGCGCTGGCGTTCACGACGACGTGGAAGGGGCCGTAGGAAAGCCCCCGAGCACGCGAGGTGCCTGGGGCTTGGGGGGGGGGGAGTGCCAGAGGAGGGACTCGAACCCCCGACACGCGGATTATGATTCCGCTGCTCTAACCAGCTGAGCTACTCTGGCAAACGAAAGGCGGCTTCTGCGAGCCGCCTTTCGAGTAGCGGGGGCGGGATTTGAACCCGCGACCTTCGGGTTATGAGCCCGACGAGCTACCAGGCTGCTCCACCCCGCGTCGAGTGCGAGAAAGCTAGCGGCGCCGGCCCGAACCCGTCAAGGCTGGCCGGCGGGAGCGGCCGGAGCGGACTCAACGCGTGGAGTCGGGCTGCACGACCTGGTACAGAGTCTCGCCGTCGCGGATCATCCCGTAGACCTCGCGGGCCACCTTTTCCTGCGTGACCGAGTCGGTGCGCAGCGCGCGCTCCAGCCGGGCCAGCGAGTCGAGCTCGTGCCGGAGCCGCGTGATGCGCTCGCGCTCTTCCCGCGCCTGGCGGCGCAGCGCGAGCAGGTCGTTGGTGCCGTACTCGCCGCCGAACGCGGCGAACACCGCCATGGCCACGAGCAGACCCGCGATCAGGAGTCGCTTGAGCGGCGGTATAGCGCGGCTCCCGGGTAGAGCGCCGAGGCGCCGAGCTCCTCGTGAATCCGCAGGAGCTGGTTGTACTTCGCCACGCGGTCGGAGCGGCTGGCGCTCCCGGTCTTGATCTGGCCCACGCCGGTCGCCACCGCGAGGTCGGCGATGAAGGCGTCTTCGGTCTCGCCGGAGCGGTGGCTGATGATGTTGCCGTAGCCGTGCCGCTTCGCGAGGTCGATGCATTCCAGGGTCTCGGTCAGCGTGCCGATCTGGTTCAGCTTGATGAGCACCGCGTTCGCGACGCCCTGCTCGATGCCGGCCTTCACCCGCTCCACGTTGGTCACGAACAGGTCGTCGCCGACGAGCTGGATCTTCGCGCCGAGCGCGTCGGTCAGCGCGTTCCACCCTTCCCAGTCGTCTTCGGCGAGGCCGTCCTCGATCGAGACGATCGGGTACTTCCCGACCCAGCCCTCGTACAGCTTGATCATCTCGGCCGAGCTCTTCTTCCCGCCCCCGCTCTTCTTGAAGACGTAGGTCCCGTCGCTGAACAGCTCGCTGGCCGCGACGTCGAGGGCGAGCACGACGTCCTCGCCCGGTGCGTAGCCCGCCTCCTGCACGGCGGCCAGCAGGGCCTCGAGCGCCGCCTCGTTCGACGTGAGGTTGGGGGCGAAGCCGCCCTCGTCGCCCACCGCGGTGCTCATGCCCTGCTTCTTCAGCACCTTCTTCAGGGCGTGGAACACCTCGACGCCGATCCGCAGCCCCTCGGCGAAGGTGTCGGCGCCGACCGGCACGACCATGAACTCCTGCACGTCCACGGTGTTGTCGGCGTGCGCGCCGCCGTTCAGGACGTTCATCATCGGCACGGGCAGGACGTGGGCCATGACGCCGCCGAGGTAGCGGTACAGCGGCAGATCCTGGTCGTTGGCGGCGGCCCGGGCGGTGGCCATCGACACGCCCAGCATGGCGTTGGCGCCGAGGTGACTTTTGTTAGGTGTGTTGTCGAGCTCGATGAGCTGGTCGTCCACGCCGATCTGGTCGGCGGCGTCGAAGCCCTCGAGCCGCGGCCCGATCAGCTCGTTGACGTTGCGCACCGCGTCGAGGACGCCCTTGCCGAGGTAGCGGGCCTTGTCGCCGTCGCGCAGCTCGAGCGCCTCGTGCTCACCGGTCGAGGCGCCGCTCGGCACCGCGGCGCGGCCGCGCGCGCCCGACGACAGCACGACTTCGGCCTCGATGGTGGGGTTGCCGCGGCTGTCGAGGATCTCGCGGGCGTGGACGTCAATGATCGTGCTCATCGTGGCGCCGAACCTAAGGGGTGTGCCCCGCCCGAGTCAACGCGCCGGGGCCGCTTCCATCCCCGACTTGAGGGCGAGCATCGCGGCGCGGACCCGCTCGGCGAGCGCCTCGCGGTCGTCGTAGGTGAGGCCCGCCGTCGGGATCGGCTCGCCGAGCCGGATGCGGATCGGCCGCGGGCGCACGCGGATGCTGCCCTTGGGCTGAATGCCGAACGCGCCTTCGACGTAGGCCGGCACCACCGGTGCCTGGCACGCGATGGCGAGGACAAACGGGCCCTTCTTGAACGGCAGCATCTCGCCCGTGCGAGTGCGGGTGCCCTCGGGGTACACCAGGATGTGCAGGCACTCTTCGCGAATCCGCCGCGCCGCGACGCCGTAGGCGCCGAAGGCCTGCTGGAGGTTCCGCCGGTCGAGCTTGACGTGCCCGGCCGCGAACAGGGCCGGGCCGAACAGCGGGATCGCGAACAGCTCCTTCTTCGCCACGAACTTCGGATCCACCGGCAGCCACGCGAGGAACGCGAGGATGTCGAACAGGCTCGTGTGATTCGACGCGATGATCTGCGGCTCGCCGGCGACGATGTGCCCGCCGCCCTCGACCGTCACGGGAACCCCGGCCGCCTTCAGGATGACGCGACCCCAGTGGCGTTGCGCCCGGTCGTAGATCCCTCCCGGCACGCGCTTGCGGCGCAGGAACCGGGCGACGATGCACGTCCCGCCATCCCAGACAGTCGCCCACACCAGTGTGACGAGGAACAGGACGGTGCGCACGGTCAGGTCCGGAAGTGGTCGTGACCAAGCGGCCAATCCACGCTCGCGCCGCGCCGGGTGGCACGCAGGCCGGGCTCCTCGTCGACGCCCCCGATGATGGTGAGGGGGACGGGAGGGTCGGCGAGCTGCGAGTCGGTGACGTCGGGCGGCAGGGCGGCAAGCAGCTCGTACTCCTCGCCACTGCGGGCCGCCAGGCGCCACGCGGGCTCACCGCGCTGCTCGGCCCACGCGCGGGCGGCGCCGAGCACGGGGATCCGTTCGACGTCCACGGTGGCCCCGACGCCGCCGGCGGTCAGCAGGTGCCCGAGGTCGGCCGCGAGCCCGTCGGAGATGTCGATCATCGCGCGAGCGCGGCGGTGGGCGAGGAACCGCGCGGCGGCGTGACGCGGCGCGGGCCGCGCGAACCGGGCCCGCGTGTCCGGGTGGGGCGCCTGGCGCGACTGTAACGCCTCGAGCGCGGCTTGCGGGCCGCCCAGCGCCCCGGTCACCACGAGCCGGTCGCCGGGGCGGGCGCCGCTACGCCGCACCGGGGCAGCGGCGCGGCCGATCACGCACACGTCGAGCAACAGGGCGTCGGCGCGCGACAGGTCGCCGCCAACGATCATGGCGCCGGCGTCCGCCGCCGCGTCGCCGACCCCGTCGGCGAGCGCCTCGAGCCCTTCGTCGTCCAGGTCCGGCGGCAAGCCAAGCGAGAGCAGCAGCGCGAACGGCTCCGCCGCGACCGCGGCGAGGTCGGACAGCGCCGCGGCGGCGGCGCGGTAGCCGATCTCCGGGAGCGTCAGCCAGTCGCGCCGGAAGTGCACGCCCTCGATCGACAAGTCCACCGACACGGCGAGCCGCTCGCCGCCGGCCTCGAGGAACGCGCAATCGTCGCCCAGGCCCGCCGCCTGCGTCTTCCATCGTGCCGCGAGCTTGCGGATGCGATCGAACTCCCGGCCCGGGCCGAGGGCCGATTCGAACGCGCTCACCGCTGTACCACGCGCTTGTCGAACCGCAGCACCCCGCGCTCGGTGGCCACCCACAGCCAGCGGCCGCTGGCGAGCAGGTCGATGGCGGGGGCCGGCAGGTCGCCCGGCACGATGAACGCGAGCCATTGTGCCGTGGCCGGCCGGAGCAAGCCGATGCCGCGCGCGCCGGCCACCCAGAACCCGTCGCCGTCGGCGGCGATGGCGCGCACCTCCCCCCCCCCCACCCCCCCCCCCACGGCGGCGGGCGGGGGGGGCAGCCCACCGGCGGAAAGCCCCGCGAC
>Ga0247727_10004007_pt1 | contig 31815 bp, 26 predicted proteins | sample WisWelCaveWW1625_FD_202498 | JGI IMG/M metagenome (GOLD analysis project Ga0247727, IMG submission 202498) | Biofilm microbial communities from Wishing Well Cave, Virginia, United States - WW16-25 | ecosystem: Environmental > Aquatic > Deep subsurface > Groundwater > Cave microbial mat | place... | reverse complement strand
TCATTCAGTCGAGCCGGGAGAGCGGCTCTGGAAGGAACAGCACGGAATGCGGAAGATTAAGGTGTCGGGGCCTCGGCCGCGGAGTTTCCCGGCGACTCCTGCCGTCGGCAGGATCGATGTACGCCAGCGGGCCGTCCAAGCGCCCAATCCCAACGGCGGCGCATCGCGGCCGGCGAAAGCCCAACCACCGGCGTTCGCTTTTTCGTCGGCGGACCATTATCGGAACCTGCTCACGATCAAGCAGGCCGAGTTGACGACCAACCTCGAGGACGCCAAGTTTGACACGCTGGCGCGTCTGGGTCGTGTGGCCGAAGAAGACCAGGCGCAGTTGACCCACGATGAGTTCATCTCGCTGCGCCTGAACAACCTCGACTATCAACAGTTGAAACTCGTCCAGCACGCCCTCGAGCGCCTCGAAACCGGCGAGTTCGGCATATGTATGGCCTGTGAGGAGCCGATTTCCCAGAAGCGTCTCCACGCCCTCCCCTGGGCCAAGTACTGCGTTGCCTGCCAGGAACTCATGGCCGCCCAGGGAGATCACTTCGACCGTCAGGATATCCCGCCGGAAATCCAAAACACCTGGTGAGCAGCCGGCTTGCCGACCGTATTTAGTGCCTGCTTGCGCAACTCCTCAACCGCTCCCTTGCGGTCGCGGCTCGGTGCAACGTGCAGAAACCACTGAGCCGCGCGCGTCAGCAAGCGGTTCTTCGTAGTACGCGAACTTCCGCAAGCAGGCACTAGATCCCCACTGGGAAATCCAAACCACCCCGCATAGTAGCTTGCGCAAGCCTGATAGGACCGGTTGCAATCAAGTACTAGAACGTCTATAACTATAATACTATGCCGAGAGCATCCACCTCCCCTTTTTCTCACTCTCTGCGTGCCGGACTTCGATATTTGTATCGGCGAAGGACCGCATTGAGTCAACTGATTCGATCGCTTGAGCAATACGGGCGTGCGCGTGGCGAGCCTCCCGGCCGGAGGGCGAAAGCGGCAAAGGGCTGAGTGCCGGAAGCTTTGGAAGCGCCGACACCATTGCTTTCCTGGGTAAAGCCTAGTAACCTGACAGTTTGCCGGCGCGCCTCTGAAATAGGGCGCGTGCCCTGTCGGCGATTCGGCCGTGCCGGCAGTCTGGCCGGTATGGCGTTGGATTTCCGACTGGTCCAAAGGGCCCAAGAAGGCGACGAAACCGCTTTCGGCCAGATCGTTCAGGAGTACCGGAAGCGGATCCTCGGAACGATCGCCAGGCTTATCGGTAGGCCCGAGGACGTCGAGGATGTGGGTCAGGAAGTTTTTGTTAGGTTGTATTTTTCGTTGGCACAGCTTCGCAGCCCTGAGGTATTTGAGCCTTGGCTGTACCGGCTGACAGTGAATGCCGCCTACGATTATCTTCGCCGCCAAAAGCGGCGAGGCGAATCGCGAATGGCGGACCTGACCGAGCAGCAAGTGGTGATGGCGGATGCGTCGGCGGGCGCCACGCGGCATGAGGAAAGTGAGCGGAGGGCCAAGACCCGGCAGCTTGTCGACGACCTGCTGAGCGCGGTATCGGAAAGCGACCGGATTCTTCTGACGCTGAAGGAAGTGGAGGGGCTCTCGCTCAAGGAGCTTGAGAAAATATACCGGGTGAACGAGAATGCCCTTAAGGTGCGATTGTTCCGAGCCCGCCAGCGGGTCCTCAAGGCCCGCGGCCAAGCCGAGCCGTCCAAGTCGATCGGCCAGGCAGGAGAATGAAACAGTATGGGATTGGACGAACAACGGGAAGATCGGTTAGACAGGTTGTTTGCCGCCTACCGCGAGGCGGTCGCGGATCCTGAGCCAAGCGCGCGGTTCATGCCGGGGATGTGGGAGCGCATCGAGTCCCGCCGGCGGGACGCCTGGCGGCTGCGCCGATGGGCGGGTGGATTGGTGACGGCTTCCGCGGCGATCTGCACTGTGGTAGCCGTCATGCTGCTCATCGTCCCGGCCAAACTCTCGATTCACCCGACGACCTACGTCGATGTTCTGGGCAACGAGGAGGAGATCGCGTTCCTGATCGATTGGGGCGTCGCCGGCGAGGATGTGAACCTACGATGATGCGGCCGAATGGAGTTGTTCTTTACCTCGCTCTGGTTTTCGCCAGCGGCGCGGCCGTGGGAGGCTTCGGCCACTGGTTGTACACCACACAGTCGGTGGACGCCGAGGAGCCGCGCAGCTCCGCCGACTACCGGCGCGACTACATGGCCGTTCTGCAAACCCGGTTGAACCTGACCCCCGACCAGGCGCGGCAACTCAGCCAGATCCTGGATGAGACCCGGGCGAATTTTCACCGCGTTTTTGCCAAACATCGTCCTGAGTTTGACGCCATCACCAAGGAGAAGGCTGACAAAATCCGCGTGCTCCTCAACGACGATCAGCAGATCGAGTTCGAGAAGATCGAGCACGAGCGCGAGCGTCGCAAGCACGAACACCGCCACAAGCCGGATGGTTGCTAACTACCAGCGCACCGCCCTTCACTGCGGTGTCTGCTTTACCGTCTGATACTTCTTCTGAAAGCGAGCGATCCGTCCTTCGGTGTCGATCAGTTTCTGGCGGCCGGTGAAGAACGGGTGGCAGTTGGAACATATTTCAATGCGTATGTCGCCCTTGTGCGTCGAGCGCGTCAGGAAGTTGTGACCGCAGGCGCACGTCACGCGCACTTCGTTATAGGCGGGGTGAATCCCTGCTTTCATTCCATTCAGTATACCATCGCCGAAGCGGCCGGCGGGCCGACCGCGTTCCGCCCTATGGCGGATCAGCGGCCCGTCGCTTAAACAAGTCAACGGTGAAACCGCCGTTGATCAAGGAGCGTACGCGGCCGGGCGTCGTCGGCTGCTATCCTGGACCGGAGAAGCATGAAGCTGGGCATCGACCTGGGGACAACGCGAATCGTGGTGGCCGCCGTCGACCGGGGCAACTACCCGCTCGTTGCTTTTGAGGCGCCCGACGGAGCCAGCCGCGACTGGTTTCCTCCGATGATCGCCGACGGCGCCGGCGGACTTCTGTTCGGCTGGCGCGCCTGGCTGGCTCAGGCGGACCCGGCGACGACGGTGGTGCGATCCATCAAGCGGTACCTGGGAGACGCGCGTCCGGATACGCCGGTCCGGATCGGTGGCCGGACGGCGTCGATGCTCGAGCTGCTGGCGGCGATGGCGGCTGAGCTGAAGCGCGTGCTGATCGAGGAGTCCAGCCTGCGCCTCAAATCGAAAGAGACTCTCGAGGCCGTCCTCGGCGTGCCCGCCAACGCCAATGGGAACCAGCGATTCCTCACCGTCGAAGCCTTCCGGCTGGGCGGCTTTCTGGTTCCGAGCCTGCTGAACGAGCCCGCGGCCGCGAGCGTCGAATACGGTCACGGCGCGCGACGAAAAGACGCCCGCGCCGACGGCCGCCTGCTGGTCCACGATTTCGGAGGCGGAACGTTCGACGTTTCTCTGGTCGAGGTCCAAGGATCCACCCACACGGTGGTGGCCTCCGCGGGCATATCCACACTCGGCGGCGACGACTTCGACGCGATCCTGGCGGAGCTGGCTTTGGACCGGGCCGGAATGCCGGCCGCCGAGCGCGACACCCTCAGCCAGGCCGAGTGGCACCGGCTGATGGAGGAATGCCGGGTCAAGAAGGAAGCTCTGCATCCCAACACTCGCCGCGTGGTCATTGATCTCGGAGCCGTGCGCGACGCCTGGGAGGCGGTGACCGTTCCCGCCTCCGAGTACCTGGAGCGATGCCGGCCGCTGGTGGTCGAAACGATTCACGCCGCCGAGGACTTGCTGGCGGCCAACCCTGGCGATGTAGAAGCCATATACGCCGCCGGGGGCGGCAGCGAGTTTCCGCTGGTCACGCGCGCGCTGCGCGAAACCTTTGGCCGGCAGGTCAAGCGGTCCCCTTACAGCCGCTCGGCGACCGCCATTGGCCTCGCCATCCAGGCGGACGCGGCCGCCGGTTACCAGCTTCGCGACAAGTTCACCCGCCACTTCGGTGTCTGGCGGGAAGCCGAAGGCGGGCGCCATATCGTATTCGATCCGCTGTTTGGCAAAGGCACTCCCATGCCCGGACCCGGCGAGGAGCCATTGCCGATGTTGCGCCACTATGCGCCGGCGCACAACATTGGCCACTTCCGATACCTGGAATGCAGCCAGTTGGCGGAGGACGGGCGGCCCGCCGGCGACATCACATTGTGGGATGACATCCTGTTCCCGTTCGATCCCGAGCTCCGCGACCGCGAAGAACTGGCGGGGATACCGGTTCAGCGGAGCGGCGAGGCGACCGGTCAATGGGTCGAGGAAGCGTACCAGTGCGACGCGCGCGGGACCGTGACGGTGACGATTTCCAACCACACCACTGGCTATCAACGCGCGTTTCGCTTGGGCCGGTGGGCGCAAAAATCTCCGGTCACCCCGGGGCGCCGGAAAGCGGAGCGCGCCGTCCGCAAAGCGGGCGCCGGATGAGGGGCGTGCTCCGTCCCTCGCTGAACTGGCTGCTGGTTTTTGTCCCCGCCACTCCGCTGGCCGAGCAGCTGACTCCCGGCTCGCACATGCTCATCTTCCTGTTCGCCTGCCTGGCGGTGCTGCCGCTGGCGGGCTGGCTGGGGCGAGCAACCGAGCACCTGGCGGAACGAACCGGCGAGAGTGTCGGCGGGCTGCTGAACGCCACCTTCGGCAATGCCGCCGAGATGATCATCGCGTTGATCGCGCTTCAGAAGGGCATGTTCAACGTCGTGAAGGCCTCGCTCACCGGGTCGATCATCGGCAACATCCTGCTGGTGCTCGGCGCCTCGATTCTCGCCGGCGGCCTTCGCTGGCCGACGCTGCGTTTCAGCGCCGCCGCCGCCCGAACCCAGGCGACCATGCTGACGCTGGCGGCGATCGCGTTGATTGTGCCGGCGGCGTATCATTACCTGGGCGGGCCGGGCGTCGAGACGCGCGAGGCCGACCTCAGCCTCGAGATCTCGATCGTGCTCCTGGCGACCTACGCACTGAGCCTGCTGTTTTCCCTGCGCACGCACAAGGAGCTGTTCTCCGGTTCCGCCCACGGCGAAGCCGGGGAGAAAAACCGTCCATCGTGGAGCCCGGCGCGGTCGCTGGCGGTGTTGACGCTGGCGACCGCGCTGATCGCTTGGATGAGCGAGATCCTGGTGGGCTCGGTCGAGCAGGCGGCGCACACCTTGGGCATGACCGGCATTTTCGTCGGCGTGGTCGTGGTGGCCATCATCGGCAATGCCGCCGAACACAGCACGGCGATTCTGGTGGCCCGCAAGAACCGTATGGATCTGAGCCTCGGCATTGCCATCGGAAGCAGCATCCAGATCGCCGTGTTCGTCGCCCCGCTGCTGGTTGTCGCAAGCCATTTTCTCGGGCCGCGGCCGATGGACTTGGTGTTCTCGCCCGCCGAGGTGATGGCGATCGGGCTGTCGGTGGCCATCACCGGACAGATCGCCAGCGATGGCGAGTCCAACTGGTTCGAGGGCGCTCAGCTGCTCGCCGTGTACCTGATCCTCGGGATCGTGTTCTACTTCCTGCCGGAGACACGCTAGATCTAGATGAACAGGGGTGCGGCCACCAGCGTGATCGTGCTCAGCAGCTTGATGAGCACGTGCAACGACGGACCGGCCGTATCTTTGAACGGGTCGCCGACCGTGTCTCCCACGACGCTCGCCTTGTGCGCGTCCGAACCCTTGCCGCCGAGCTGGCCCGTCTCAATGTACTTCTTGGCGTTGTCCCAGGCGCCGCCGCCGTTGTTCATCAGCGTGGCGAGCAAAATGCCGGTGATGGTTCCGACCATCAGCATCGCCGCCACGGCGACCGCACCGACGGGGAGTCCATCGGCGGAGTTGCCAAAGCGGCCGAAGATCACGCCGACCAGCACCGGCCCGAGCACCGGAAGCAGGCCTGGCAGCACCATCGCCTTCAGCGCCCCCTTGGCGACGATGTCGACGCAGGTTCCATAGTCCGGATCCGACGTGCCTGCCATGATCCCCGGATTGGCGCGGAACTGGCGGCGCACCTCCTCGATCACCGTCTGGGCCGCCCGGCCGACGGCGCGAATCGCCAGCGCGCTGAACAGGAACACGAGCATCGCGCCGAGCAGAGCCCCGGTGAACACCGGCACGTTGCCGATATCGATCGGAAAGGGCGAATCGGGCTTCCGGCCGAGCTGCAATTTCACCGCGTCGATGTAGGCCGAGAACAGCAGGAAAGCCGCCAGCGCCGCGCTCCCGATGGCGTACCCCTTGGTCAGCGCCTTGGTCGTGTTGCCGACCGAATCCAGCCGGTCGGTGCGCTTGCGAACCTCTTCCGGCTGCTTGGACATCTCGACGATGCCGCCGGCGTTGTCGGTGATCGGACCGAAAGTGTCCATCGCCAGGATATAGGCGGCAGTCGCCAGCATACCCATGGTCGCGATCGCCGTCCCGTACAAGCCGGCCGCTTGCGAAGAAACGCTCAGGCCGGCCATCGTGCCGAGGTAATAGGAGCCCAGGATCGCCCCCGAGATCACCAGCACCGGCAGCGCGGTGCATTCGAGGCCGACGGCGAATCCGGTGATGATCGTCGTCGCCGGTCCGGTCTTGCAGCTTTCGACGATCGAGAGTACGGGGCGGTACCGGTACTCGGTGTAATACTGCGTAATGAATACAAACATGAAGGCGGTGATGATTCCGACGATGCCCGCCAGGAACAAGTACATATTGCCTTTGAGTAGAAGCTGGACGGCGACGTAAAAGCCGGCCATCGCCAGCACGGTCGTGACGTAGTAACCGCGGTTGAGGGCCTTCATCGGGTCCTCGTCGCCCTTCACGCGCACCGTCATCACGCCCACGATCGAGGCGATCAGGCCGAAGGCGCGGGCGAGCAACGGAAACAGCACGCCTTTCAAACCGAAAACCGGATACAGCGACACGCCAAGAATCATCGCGCCGATATTCTCGGCCGCCGTGGATTCGAACAGGTCGGCGCCGCGGCCGGCGCAGTCGCCGACGTTATCGCCGACCAGGTCTGCAATCACCGCCGGATTGCGCGGATCGTCTTCGGGAATGCCGGCCTCGACTTTGCCCACCAGGTCGGCGCCGACGTCGGCCGCTTTCGTGAAGATGCCGCCGCCTAACTGCGCAAACAGGGCGACGAAGCTGGCGCCGAAGCCAAACGCGACGATCTGGTGCGGAACCTTCTCCGGGGCCGACATGCCGTCAAACAGGAAGAACAGCCCGCCGACACCGAGCAACGACAGCGCGACCACGCTGAGCCCGGTCACCGCGCCGCCGCGCAATGCGATCTGGAGGGCCTTGTTCAGGTCGGTGCGCGCCGCCGCGGCCGCGCGGATGTTGCTGCGGATCGAGACCCACATTCCGCTGAAGCCGGCCAGCAGCGAGCAGATCGCGCCGGTGACGAACGACATGGTCATCCGCACCGCCAGCGCCGGCTCGTCGGGCTTGCCGAAGCGGTAGCCGGCGTAGATGACGACGGCCAGCACCAGCGCCAGCACGACAATGGTTCTGTTCTGACGGCGGAGAAAGGCCTCGGCGCCCTCCTTGATCGCGTTCGAGATGCGCTGCATCTCCTTGGTGCCCGTATCCTGGCTCAACACATACTTGGCAAAGCCGGCGGCCACCGCCAGCGACAGTACGCTGATCGCCAGGACCGTGACCAGATAAATACTGTCGTCGCCGAAGGCGCCGGCGGTCTGGAGCAGAAACGCAAAAACAGCGGGAATCGTTTGCATATGGGAATTCTCAAGAGTAACGCACCGGCCCGCCTTCGATCAACCGGACGCTTGTACTGGGCAGCGGGGTATGACCTATGATGACAAGGAATGAAATTCTCCGAGCTCATGCTGGCGGCCATCGGCCAGTCGGAGATCCCGCTGCGTTTCGAGCCGGGCGCGGAGGAGGCGGTGGCCGGTCCGGTAACCGAAATGTTGCGGGCCTGGGTCGCGGCGCACATACCGGACAGCCCGGCGAGCGACTTCGACTATGGAAAAAAGGCCGTGATCACCGAACTGCTGGCGGAACTCGACGACCAGCGGGAAATCGGCGTCGAGCGCTGAGGAGTCAGCGAACGCTCTTCGCGCAGCGGAAGCCGATATTCGGACTGCGTTCGAGCGGCCGCGCCCAGGTTCGATGGGCGCACGGCAGGAATTTGGTCAGATCAGCCCAGGAGCCGCCCCGAAGGACGCGGTAGAGGCCGGTGTCGGGCCCTTGGGGATTGCGGTCGGGGGCCTTGGCATAGTAATCCTTCTCGTACCAGTCGGTGGTCCACTCCCAGACGTTTCCGCTCATGTCGTGCAACCCGAAATAATTGGCGGCGAACGCGCCGACCGGACCGGGGCCGTCGAGCGTGTCATAGCGGGCGTCCTTGCGCGTGGGTTCGCGATCACCCCACGGGTACTTGGCGCCCTCGGCGAGGCCGCGGCAGGCGCGCTCCCATTCCGCCTCGGTCGGCAGACGCCGGCCGGACCAGCGGCAATAGGCGGCGGCGTCATGGAAGTCGACGTCGACGACCGGGAGCCTGGCCATCGGTTCCGGCATCTTGCCCTTCGGCCAGTTGTAGGGCGGCCGATGCCGGGTCGCCTTCACGAAGGCGGCGTAGTCGGTATTGGTGACCTCATGGGTGGCGAGGTAGAAGGGTGCGACCGCGATCTTGCGCACCGGCCGGTCGTCTTTGAGAAGCTCGGGGAACCACTTGAGGTCGTCGTCGGGCAGCGCGTGCGAGCGGCCGCGCGGGAACTCGCCCCCGGGAACGAATACCATACCTTTGTCGGCCGCGGCCGCCGGCCAGGGAAGAGTAGAGGCGAACGCCAGCAGCCAACTCGCCGGAGCTCGACCGCGAATCACCTTACGCGCCGTAGATCGACCCGATCTCGTCGGTGGGGATGAATCCGTTGGGCCCGAGCGGATCGACGTAAATGTAGGTGCGGCCGGAGGGCGTGTTGCGGACCTCCTTGCCCCAGTCGATGCCGAGCGCGGAGAACATGGTCGCCACGACGTTCTCGATCCGCGGCTGCTCCTTGCGATGCCAGCCCGTCTCGAGGCACCGCGCGCCGTCGGCATCGGTGCGGCCATGGATGCGGCCGCCTTTGACGCCGGCGCCGGCAAACAGCACGGGGAAGCACTTGTTGTAGTGGTCGCGGCCGGCCATGTTGTTCAGCGAGCCGGGCGTGCGCCCGAACTCGCTCATGGCGACCACCAGCGTCTCGTCGAGCAGCGTCTTGTCCGGGGTGGTCTTGGAGGGAATCCGGGCGAGATCTTCGATCAGGCTCGCGAGCGCCGGGTCGAACTCCTCGCACAGCTTGTAATGATTCGACGACGCTTTGCGGTCCCAGATCTGCACGTGGTGGTCCCAGCCGGGATGGCAGATGTGGATGTAGTGCGTCCCGGCGTCCTGGGACAGCACGTTGCGGGCGAGAATCGAGGAAATGCCGACCGCCGTGTTGCCGTACCGCCGGCGGTCCTCGTCGTCGATCTGAAACGCGGCCGGCCAGCGCTCGTCGGACAGCAGCCGGTGCGCGGTTTCGTAGAAATCCTCGTAGCCGGCCATGTCGCGGCCCATCGTGGACACCCGCGCGCGCTCGGCGGTGCGTAGCTCGCTCAGCAGGCGCCAACGCTCCTCCAGCAACGCGATCGCCTTTTGATCGAGCGCCATACCTTTCACCGCCGCGTCGGGGTTGATATCGACGACCGAGAAACGCGGCGGCAGAAAGCCGGTCGACAGCGCCCCGGGGAAAGCCTTGTCGAGGTTGAACGACATGTAGATGGGGAACGTATCGCCGGCGCGGCGGCGCGACTCCAGCTCGGTGGCGACGACGGAGCCGAGCGCCGGGATCTCCCGCGCAAACGCGACGTTGAGCTGCCGCCCGGTCTGCACGTAGTACTGGCCGCGAAAGTGAACTTCCTCGTGACTGAGCAGCGAGCGCACGACCGCCACCTTGTTCATCTGCCGGGATAGGCGCGGGAACAGGAGGTGGGGCAAGGGGAGATCGGGGAGCGCCGGGCGCACGTCCAGGTCCTTGGGCATGCCGGCGCTTTCCTTGAAATCGAACGACTCGATATGGCTGATCGCGCCGGAGATTTCAAAATAGAGCACGTTGCGCGCGTTGCCGCGGGGTGTGACCTTCGCCGTGCTGGCCCCCAGTTTCAGCGGCCAGACCGCGTCGAGCGATGCCATCGCCAGGCCGAGACCGCCGAACTGGAGGAGCTCGCGCCGTGTCCGGGAGAGTTCGCCAAATGTGGCCATACTCACCTCAGTAATTGAAGAAGAACTCGGTCAGGTTGATCAACGCCCATTGCAGGTTCTGGGCGCCTTCGGTCCGGTTGGCGTCGAGAGCCGCCAGGGCGATCTGTTTCTCGGAGTGCGACGGGGGCCGGGTCAGCGTCGCCAGAAACATTTCGTCGATGATCCGGGAGTGATCGCTCCGGTAGGTGTCGAGCAGCCGGTTCACCCGGCTGTCCTTGCCCGCCAGGACCCGCTCGGCGACCACCGGCGACTGCATCAGCAGCAGCGGCTGAAGCGGCGAACCGGTGAGCGGTTTCGGCGGATTGTTGCGGTTGGACTGTCCGAACGTCTGCATAAAATACTTCAGATCGCCGCCGCCGGAAGGGCCGCTCAGCTGCATCGCCATCCCGACCTGCCCGGAACCGAACCTGAAATTCCCCGGCCGGTCGGTGGCCAGCGCAATGGCGTCATGGAGCTCCTCGGCGCTCAGCATGCGAACCAGCTTGCGCGCGAAATACTTCGTGTAGGGCTCGCGCCACTCGCCGTCAAAGCGGGCCGAGAGCTGGTAGGCATTGCTGCGGCAGAGGGTCCGGAACAAGTGCTTGAGGCTGTGCCCGCTGCGGCGAAAATCGGCCGCCAGCTCGTTGAGCAGCTCCGGATGGGTGGGTTGCAGCTCCCATCCCTTGGGAACGTTGTCGGGATCCTGGCGCGCGAGATCGAACTCGTCGAACGGTTCGACAATCCCCATGCCCATCAGGCGCGACCAGAACAGGTTCACAGTCGCCCGGGCGAATTGCGGATGCGAAGTCAGCATCCGGCCCAGCTCGACGCGCGGCTCGACGCCGGCGCGCGGCTTTTCCCCGGTGAGTATGAAAGCCGGATCGGAGGCGCCACCGAAGCGCGGCACGCGGATCATGCTGGCGCCTTTGGTATCGTAGCCGGGGTTGTGGTCGTCGATCAGGAATTCGCCCGACTGCGGCTTGCCGTTCTCCCAATACATCAGGTAACGGCTGCGCCCCAGAAACGAGGCGGTGCGGTAAAACTCGACCCGCTTCCGGGCGCTCAGCCACACGTTGACCTTCTCCAGGTGGCCCCGGCCGTCGTGGCAGGAGACGCAGGAGAGATTGATCCCCAGGAAGGTCTTGCCGTAGAGAATCGCCAGCTCGTCGTGGGTGTCCAGTTGCTGGACCATGCCGAGATCTTGGCCGTCGTCGGGTTGCGGTTTGCCCTGCACGTGCTCGCGGGCGATGAGGCTGGAGGCGGCGACCACGTGATTGCTCTTGGCGCTGGCGGCGATGATGTCGCGGACCGCGTCGTCGTACGGACGGTCGACCCGGAGGTTCTCCTTCATCCAGTAATGGATCAGGTTCTGGCCGCGGCCCATCTTGCCGTTGGCCCGGATCAGATCCATGAAGAAGTAGGCCCATTTCTCGACGAAGGCCTCGCTCTCGAGCAGCCGGTCGATCCGCTTGTCGCGTTTGGCCGGATCGGGGTCGGCGACAAACTCGCGCACTTCATTCGAGGTGGGGATGCGGCCGGTCAAATCGAGCGAGACGCGGCGCAGGAACTCGAGGTCGGAGCTGGGCGGCGCGGGCCGGATCCCGTCCCGCTCCATCTTCCCGAAGATGGATTCGTCGACGAAGTTGCGGCGCGCAAAGCGCGGCGCCGATCGCGCGGCGGCCCCGACAGGGAGCGATTTCGAAACCCGCTCGGTCAGCGCGCCAGCCTCACTCTGCTTCGGCCGAAACATCGGAGCGTGGGCTTCGGCGAAGCGGTCGGCGGCCATTGATTCCTCGCGCGGCTTCGGCGGGGTCTTATCGGCCGCGACGATCGCGGCGGACACAAACAGCGTCAGGGGGACAGAGAGGCGCATTCCCGACCTCCAGGTCAAGTTGTTTAACAGTATGAAACGGCGGGAGAAGCCCTGTCAAGCGGGGCGAGGGGCCCGGAGCCCGCCCGATACGCTAGAATATGAGATCCTCATGTCTCGCTCCCGGTTCGAGGCCGCCGTTCTCCTGATCGCCGTCGCCCTGCTGCCCGGATGCCGGCGGGCCATGCCCGCCAACGTCGCCGCCTCGGTCAACAGCCGCCCGATCACCTTCCAGGACCTGGACAAGCACTACAAGATGCAGTTCACCTCGCCGACGCCGCAGACCAGCGAGGACCAGGTGAACGTCCAGAAACTGGAAGTGCTCCGCAGCCTCATCGATAACGAGATCATGCTCCAGCGCGCCGAGAAGCTCGGCCTGATCGCCGTCGACTCCGAGGTCGAAGCCAAGTTCAGCGAGTTCAAGACCCCGTACACCCAGGAGGAGTTCCAACGGCAGTTGACCAGTCGCAACATGACGATGGAAGAGTTCAAAGCCCAGTTGCGCCGCGACCTGAGCATCCAGAAGCTGTTCAACAAGGAGATCACCTCGCGGATTGTCATCACCGACAAAGATGTCACCGACTTTTACAACGCCAACAAGGCGAGTTTCAACCTCGCCGAGCCGCAGGTTCACCTGGCCCAGATCCTAACAACCTCCAGCCCCGATTCCAACGTCCGCAACCTGAAGAGCGACAAGGCGCAGAACGAAGAGCAGGCGCGCCGCAAGATCGAGATGATCGAATCCCGCCTCAAACAGGGCGAGGATTTCGCGATGCTGGCGCAGAACTACTCGGAAGACCCGAATACCTCGCCCAACGGAGGCGATCTCGGCTTCGTGCCGGAATCGTCGCTGGAGAAAGCGCACGTCGAGCTTCGCAAGATGGTGATGTCGATGCAGGCGGGCCAGGTCTCGCCGGTGATCCGCACGCCGGAAGGATACCGGATTCTGAAGGTGATCTCGAAAGAGCCGGCGGGCCAGCGCGAACTGAACGATCCGCGCGTGCAGCAGTCCATCCGCGAGACGCTGCTCAACCGGAAAGATCAATTACTGCGCGCCAGCTATTACGAAGTGGCTCGCAATGAGGCGCAAGTTGTCAACTATTTCGCCGGCGGGGTCCTGGAAAAGACGGCCGCCGGTGGAAAATAACGGGCCCCGGCCGGAACCTTCTCCGGCGCCCGAGCGTACACTGAACGACAGGAGACTCTCGACCATGAAACATTTCCTAGGCGCGATACTGAGCCTGATCCCGGCTGCCGGGATCGCGTGGGCCGCGGACGGCAAGGCGATTCCTCTCACCGACGGCGAACGGCGCTTTCTGATCTCGCATCTCGAGAAATCGCGCCGTGAATTCTTCGGCTCGATCGAGGGACTGAGCAAGGAGCAGTGGAACTTCAAACCGGCGCCCGAGAGGTGGAGCGTCGCCGAGTGCGCCGAGCACCTCGTCCTGACCGAGGACCTGCTGTTCGACATGGTGACCCAGAAGATCCTCAAGAGCCCGATCGCCGCCGACGTCGCGCGCCGGTCTCAGCCGGACGATGAGAAAGTCATCGCGCGTATCCTCGACCGGACTCAGAAAGGGAAAGCGCCGGAAGCGCTGCACCCCTCGGGCAAGTTTCCCACGGCGGCCACCATCAAGGAAGCCTTCAATCCGAAGCGCGACCGCACCATCGAGTACGCCCGGTCGACCCAGGAGGACCTGCGCGGACACTCCAGCGGCTCCATGGACGCTTATCAATACCTGATATTGCTGTCGGCTCACACCCTGCGCCACACCGCGCAGCTCAACGAAGTCAAGACCGACCCGCACTATCCCAAGTAGGGACAAGCTTCAGCTTGTCAGTCGCCGGCTGAAGCCGGCTACCTGTGCCGGACGGCCGGAGGCGCCTTGCGCACCTCCTCGAAATACTGCTTGACGTATTGTTGCAACGCGAGCGGTATCTCGTCGCGCGAAATTTCGCCTCCCATGTCGCGGTGCGTGGCGCTGCGCCGGGAATAGGGAGTCTTCAACGCCTGCTGTTTGCCCGAGGTCACCTCGACCATGACTTCGCCGGCGATGTTGGCCGCGCGCCGACCGAAGATCTCGCTGAGCTGGCCCATCGCTTCCTGCATGGCGGCGTCGCGCGCCTGCTTGTCTCCATCCTGCTGGCCGGCTCCGCTCTTGGCGTCGTTCAGCCCGGAGGGATCGGCATTCCGATCGCTGCTTTTGCCCTGGCCCGCCTGCGCCTGTTCGCCGCCCTCGCCTTGCTCGCCGTTGTCGGAATCCTCGCCGGCGCGGCCCTGCTGATCCGGCCGGCCGGCCCCCTGCTGGCCCTTCTGCGACGCCTGCTGCCGCTGGTCCTGGGACCCGGACTGTGATTTCCGGCTGGCGGACTGCTGGCCGGCTCCGGGCGGGGTCTTCAGCTTCGCCATCAGGTTGGCCATGGCGTCGCGAAGCTTGTTCAGGAGGCTGGCGTTGTCGCCGCCTTGTGGAGCCTGCGCCGGATCGCCATCCTGCTGGTTGCCGCGCTGGCTGGAATCCGGCTGGGCCGGGCTGGCGTCGGAGCGGCCGCTCTCGGACGATTCGGATTCATCGCCCGAATTCTCGTTCGGCTGCCGCTCGCCTTTCGTCTGGAACTGGCCCCTCTTCTCGCTCGTACTGGAAGAATTGTTGACGTCCGGCGTGTCGACGACATCGAGGGCTGATTCCGCACCCGGATCGAGTTCGCCTTTCCGATCCTCGGACCCGTCGAGCGTGATCCCCAGCGGAGGCTCGCCAGGCAAAATCGGCGGTTTGTTCCTGGTCGCCACTTCGGTGGGCCAAAAGAAATCGACCACCGCTTCGACCAGCGGCGGGCGCAGGTCGAGACTGCCTCGCACGGCGTAGCGAAGCAGGAACACGCCGCCCGCCAGCATCAGCAGCCCGAAGGCGGCATACGACCGGCGCGGGAAACGCAGCGGCACGGCGGCGGCGGCCGGCACCGTCGCCGACAAGCGCTCCGCTTCGGCCTGCTGCATCCGTTTCAGCGGCTCCGACACTCGCCGCGACTTCCCCGGGTGGGCGAAGAAGAATGCCGTCGAGAGCGTATCATCGAGGCTCAGGCTCCGGTCGATTCGCTGGGACACCTTGTACAGGGACGGGAACCTTCCCCAACTCCGCCATGCGCTCCCGCCGGCGGCGGCGGCGAACAGCGCCGCCAGCCAGTACCATTCGAGCAGTTGGGTGCCCGCCAGAAGCAGCACAATCGCGCCGACCGCCGAGGCGGCCACGCCCAGTGACAGATGCTCGAGCGCCTGGTTGAAAACAGAGCGCCGCCGCGCCTCTTTCAACAGCTTCCCGAGATCCGATCCTCCATTCACGTCACCTACATTATGGCATGGGTGATCGGCGTTATCTTGGGAGGATGTCTTCCTCACCGGCGGTTCCCGTGGTGACCGGGCTTCGCCACGGCGTCCGGCCGAACCTCGAACAGATCCTCCTGCTGGTGGCCGTGAACGGCTTCGTCGGGGCAATGGTCGGCGTCGAGCGCAGCGTCCTGCCATTGCTCGGCCGCGAGTTCGGGCTGGTGAGCCACGTCGCCATCACCTCGTTCATCGTCTCGTTTGGAATCAGCAAAGCGTGCACCAACCTTGTGGCCGGCCGGCTCGCCGACCGGATCGGCCGCCGCGCGGTCCTGGTTTTCGGCTGGATGCTCGCCATTCCCGTGCCGCTGCTGGTGCTCAACGCCCAAAGCTGGACATGGGTGGTGACAGCCAATGCGCTGCTCGGCGTAAATCAGGGAATCTGCTGGACGCTGACGCTGTTCATGAAGCTCGACCTCGGCGGTCCGCGCCGCCGCGGGCTGACGGCGGGCATGAACGAAACCATCGGCTACGGCGCGGTGGCGCTGGTCGCGTTGGCGGCCACCGAGATCGCCGCCCGGCACGGGTTGCGGCCGTATCCCTTCTACCTGGCGCTGGCAGTGGCGATCCTCGGCCTCCTGGCGGCCCTGCTGTGGGTCCGCGAAACGCTCCCTCATGTCAAACAGGAGGTGGCCAACACCTTCGCGGCGCCGCGCTGGCGGGATGTGTTCGCCCGGGTGAGCTGGCGCGACTCGAGCCTGCTCGCCGCCGTCCAGGCGGGGATGGTCCGCAACCTGGCCGACGGGATGGCGTGGGGATTGCTGCTGCTGTTGTTTTCCGCCTCTCTCGGACAGCCGGCCGCCGGGACTTTGTCGTGGCTGATGGTCGCCTGCTTCGCTCTCCCGCAAGTGTTGTCCGGCGTCTGGAGCGATTCCCACGGGCGGAAGTGGTTTGTCGTTTCCGGCATGACGTTGATCGGCGTGAGCCTGGTCTGGACCGCCTCGGTCGAGGGCTTCCGGGCGTGGGCGGCATCGGTGGCGCTGCTGGGCGTGGGCGGCGCGCTGATGTATCCGACCGTGATCGCCGCCCTCAGCGATCAGATGGATCCGGCCTGGCGCGCCACCGGACTCGGCGTCTACCGTTTCTGGCGGGACATGGGCTACGCGGCCGGAGCCCTCTCGAGTGGCCTGGTCGCCGATCTGGCCGGCCGGAAGGCGGCCGTCTTTTCGGTCGCCGCCGTGTGCTTCCTTTCGACGCTGATCGTGGCCGCGTTTCTGAAGCAGAGCGGACCACGCCGGCTGGACCCGTAGCGACCGGCTTCGCTCACTCCAGGTGATCGTAGGCGGCCAGCGTCAGGAAGTCGTACCACTGGTCGCCGCTCATCAACCGCTCGAAGACCTCGGCGGCGGTCGCAAAGTGGCCGCCGTCGAAACGCGCCGGGCCGAGGCGGTGGCGCAGTGTATCGAGCTGCTGGGCGGCGGTCTCGCCAACGATCTCGGGCGTCACCGCGCGCCCGTCTGTCATCTTCGCCCCGTGCCGCACCCACTGCCAGACCTGTGCCCGGGATATTTCCGCCGTCGCCGCGTCCTCCATCAGGTTGTAGATCGGCACGCAGCCGAGCCCGCCGAGCCACGCCTCGACGTACTGGATCCCGACGTCGATATTGTGCTTCAGCCCGTCGGCGGTGATCGCGCCATCGGGGACCGTGAGAAGATCCGCCGGCGTCACCCGCACCTCGCCGCGCGACACGCCCATCTGGTTGGCCGAGGACATCCCCTGATCGAAAATCACCTTCGCCACCGGCACCAGCCCCGGATGCGCGACCCAGGTGCCGTCGTGGCCCGCGCGCACTTCCCGGAGCTTGTCCTGACGTACTTTCTCCATCGCTTTTTCGTTGGCTTCCGGATCGCTCTTGATCGGGATCTGCGCCGCCATGCCGCCCATGGCGTGAGCGCCCCTCCGATGGCAGGTCTGGATGAGCAGGTCGACGTAGGATTTCAGGAAATGGCGGTCCATGGTGACCAGCGACCGGTCGGGCAGCAGGAAATCCGCCCGATTCCTGAATTTCTTGATGAAGCTGAAAATGTAATCCCAGCGGCCGCAATTCAGGCCGAGCGAGTGATCGCGCAGCTCGTGGAGGATCTCGTCCATCTCGAAGCTGGCGAGGATGGTCTCGATGAGCACGGTGGCGCGAATCGCCCCGCGCGGCAGGCCGAGGGCGTCCTGGGCCGCGCAGAAGACGTCGTTCCAAAGCCGCGCCTCGAGATGGCTCTCCATCTTCGGAAGATAGAAGTAGGGCCGCCGACCGGTCTCGAGCAGATGGGCCGCGTTGTGGAAAAAGAACAGGCCAAAGTCGAACAGCGAGGCGGACACCGGCTGGCCGTCGATTTCCACGTGCCGTTCGACCAGGTGCCAGCCGCGCGGCCGCACGAACAGAAGGGCCGTTTTCGGGTTCAGCCGGTAGCGCTTGCCCTCGGGGCTCTCAAAACCGATCGTGCCGCGGACGGCGTCGCACAGGTTGAACTGGCCCTGGAGGTTGTTGTCCCAGGTCGGCGAATTCGCGTCCTCGAAGTCCGCCATGAAGACGTTGGCGCCCGAGTTCATGGCGTTGATGATCATCTTGCGGTCGACCGGGCCGGTGATCTCGACGCGACGGTCGGCGGCGTCGTCCGGCATCGGCGCCACACGCCATTCGGCCCGCCGGATCGCCTCGGTCTGCGGCAGGAAGTCGGGCATCCGGCCGTCGAACAGCTCCCGCTGGCGCTCCTGGCGGCGCGCCAGAAGCTCGCGGCGCGTGGCGTCGAACCGCCGCGCGAGCGTGGCCACGAAGGATACCGCGGCTGGCGAGAGGACGGTGGCGTAGGCTTCGGGGACCGGAGCGAGAATCCTCACTCCGTCGACCAGGGTGCGCGCGACCGGCGTGGAAGACATGCCACCATTCTATCCGCTGCCCGGAGTCAACGACGGCCTCGAATCGCGTGGCGCTCAGAACTCCCACACCAGGCGGAGAGACGCGCTGCGCGGCGGGGCCAGCGCCGTACCGCTGAACAGGCCGGCGAAATTGATCACGTTCAGCCGCGCGGTCATGTTCCAGCCATCGGCTTGGACGGTGACCCTCTGCTCCTCGGCCCGCCATAACACCGCGCCGGCGCCCAGGTCCATCGAGAAGTTCGGCCGCACCCGCCCGCGCTCGAAGTCCACGCGGTCGAGAATCGCGAGGCCAAAACGTTTCTCGAGCGCCTCCCGATCCTGATCGCCCTCGCGCTCGATCGGCAGGCCGCTGCCGTAGGAGGCGCTGCCGGCGACCCACAAACGCGACGAAAGCTGACACCGGAGGCGCGCCCGGGCGGTGTGGCGCTGGTCCTGCGTGATCGGGAAGCTCGCCGTCGACCGCAGCAAGGCGGCCGCGGCCGCGTCGATGAAGAGCCCGCCGGTCAACGGCAGCCATCCGGTGCCGGAGAGATTGCCGTAGCTGAGGTAGCCCGAGAACCGTCCCCATGGCGGCAGCTCGAGTTTCGCCTCGATGCCGTCAACGGCGGCCCGCGCGAACGTGATCGGAAAGCTGATCCCGGTGTTCAGCAGCAGGCTGTCGTCGGCGAAATTCCGCGTGCGCCGGCGAAACCAGTTCGCATCGAGCCTCGCTTTCCCCCAGAGGCTCTTGGCGAACCCGGCTTGATAGAAATGGCTGCGTGCGGGGCGAATCGGCAGTCCCGAAGTCTGGGCCGTCAGCCGGCGCGTCTCTCCACTCGAGGCCAGCAGCAGCCCTTCGATGGCGGGCGTCTCGAAGGCGCGGTCATAGGAGGCGCGGAGAACCAGGCCGGCCGGGGCGAGGTGCCAGGCCGCGCCCAGGCGCGGGCTGAGCGCGTGGTCGGCAATGCGCAACGAATAGCGGTCCCATCGCAGCCCGAGACTGAACGTCCACGGTCCGGCGCGCAGCAGGTCCTGCACGTACAGCGCCTGCTCGTGGCCGGCGGCGCGTTCGGCGAACCGGAACTCGAGCGGAACGTCGTCGTCGAAGAAATCCCTGTCCGTCAGGCGGTAGTGGAAACGCTCGCGCAGGCGCGAGAAAACCAGTTCCGCGCCCGACTTGAGCTCGTGCCCGCCGCGGTGCGCCGCCACGCTCGCGGCCCAATAGCCTTCCCGTACGCCGCGGTCCTGGCTCGCGCCAATCGGCGTGCTCGACGGATTCGACCACAGTTCGGCGCTTCCGTCGCGCGCCATGCCCCGTGCATGGAGCAATGCCGCCGCGCCCAGAGTCCGATGGTATGAGAACTGGCCCATGGTCTCGCCGGTGGCGCGATCCTGCCGCTGGCCTGCCGCCTCCTGAAAGATCTCGTTGGGCACAAGGAATCCGGTGCGCTTCGCATGCAGATAGAACGAGACCCGATCCCGATCGGTGAAGTCGCGCTCGAGCCGCGCCGTCGATCCCCCGCCCGACGCCGCGTTGGTGAGATTCTTCTCGACCGGCGGATCGAGAAACCGGCGCGTGCGCATCGCCTGCGCGGCCAGCGATACCGACGTACGCCGCCATCGGCGCTCGCCGGACAGGTGCGCCGCCTGCTGGCCGAAGCTGCCGCCATCGACCGCCAGCTTGCCGCGAAAACCGGGCGACGGGTCGCGCGCCGAATTCACCTCGACGACCCCGCCCAGCTTGCGGCCGAATTCCGCCGGGATGTTCGCCGTGAAAACGTTCATCGACTGCACATCATCGGCATCGAGCGCCGGCGCGAACGTGGGCGAGCGGTTGTCGGTGATCGGAATTCCGTCGATCACGTACTGTGTGTTGTACTCGGACCCGCGCGGGTGCAGCACACCGTTGGCCTCGAGCAGCCAGCCCGGCTGCGCGTTGATCAGCTCGAGCACCGCGCGCCCCGGTGTTGCCGACCGCTGCTCGCGCAATCGCTCGGAGCCGACATAATGGGCCGCGCCGGCAGGATCGACCAGCCTGTCCGCCTCCCGCACCACCAGCGTGGTCTCCAGCACCGCCAGCCCGAGCGCGGCATGATGATCCAGCGGCACCTCGGACCGGATCTCGACCGGCGCCGTGTACACCGCCATTCCCGCCCGCTCGACTCGCAGCCGGTAGAAGCCGAACGGCAGCGGCTTGGCCGTCGCACGCCCGTCCGAGCCGGTGCGGAACGATTGGCGGACGCCGGTGGCCTCGCCGGCCAGCTCGACCGCCGCCTCCAATCCCAGCCCTCCCGGGTCGGTCACGCTCAGCCGCAGCTCGCCTCTACCCCTCTGCGCCTCGAGCGGTACGATGCACGCCACACCAAGGCTAAGGAAAACACTCCTGGAAACGAAACTCATGCCGTCCGATTCTCAAGGGTGATGCGTTGTTGTCCCTTCGTGATTGTACTATCCGTGGTTCCGGCGGCATCCGCGCAAAGGCGCGATCCGTTCGACGCCGCGCGCGCGGCGATGACAGCGTCGCTTGAAAAGCAGCGCGATTCGGTGCGACGCCAGACGCGATCGGCGAAACCGGCCGATCCCTCCTTCTACACCGTGGCCTGGCCGATGGCCCCCGCCCTCGCCCAAACCGCAGCCGGCTTTGAGCCGGATTGCGATCCCTTGCCGCCGGCGCAAATCGACGAATTTGTCCGAAAAAGCGCCGCCCGCGACGGCTTCACCCCGGACCTGCTGCGCGCCATCATCGGCCGTGAATCCGGCTTCCGCCCCTGCGCCGTTTCCGCCAAAGGCGCTCAGGGTTTGATGCAGCTCATGCCGGAAACCGCCGGCGCGCTCGGCGTACGCGATCCGTTCGATCCCGGGGAGAACATCTCCGCCGGCGCGCGCTACCTCCGCCAGTTGCTCGACCGCTATGGCGGCGACCTGACGCTCGCGCTCGGCGCTTACAACGCCGGTCCCGCGCGGATCGACTGGTTCGGCGGGCTGCCGCCGTTCTCCGAGACCAGGAATTACGTTTCCAGCATCATCGACCGGCTCGACGGCCGGCTGCGATAAGATGAACGTTCGACTGTCGCTTTCGACCCCAGGTGCCGCCGGTGTTCGCATTACACTCGAGAGCCATCACCTTGCTCGTTACCGGGGTGCTCGCCCCGGCCGCGGTGACCCTGGGGCAGACCCCGCCGTCATCGACCGGGCTGCCGGTCACCTATGAAAGGTTGCTCCGGGCAAACCAGGAGCCGGGGAACTGGCTGACCTACGGCGGCGATTATCGCAGCCATCATTACAGCCGCCTGAACCAGATCACGACCGGGAACGTCCACCGGCTGCGCCCTCTGTGGATTTATCAGATGCACCGGCCGAAGGTCGAGGCCACGCCGATCGTGGTGGACGGCATCATGTATGTCACCCGTCCTCCGAGCGATGTGGTCGCCCTGGACGCGGCCACCGGACGCGAGCTTTGGACATTCGAATATCGTCTGTCCGCCCGGGTCTACGTTTGCTGTGGCGAGGTCAACCGCGGCCTCGCCATTCTTGGCTCCACACTGTATCTCACGACGCTCGATGCGAAGCTGATCGCCCTCGACGCCAGTTCCGGCCGCATGTTGTGGAAGAAAGACATGGCCGATCCCGCCCTCAACTACTCGGCGACCGCCGCCCCGCTGGCGATCAATGGCAAGGTCATCGCCGGCATCGCCGGCGCCGAAGGCGGCATTCGCGGGTTCCTCGATGCGTACGACGCGAAAACCGGCGAGCGCGCCTGGCGCTTCTGGACGATCCCGGCGCCCGGTGAACCAGGCTCGGAGACCTGGGGAGGCGATTCGTGGAAGCATGGCGGAGCATCGACGTGGACAACCGGCTCCTATGATCCGGAGCTGAACCTGGTTTACTGGGGCACCGGCAATCCGGGGCCCGATTACAACGGCGACGTTCGCCCGGGAGACAACCTGTATTCCTGCTCGCTGCTCGCGCTCGATCTCGATACCGGCAAGCTGAAATGGCATTTCCAGTTCACCCCGCACGACACACGCGATTGGGACGCCACTCAGGTTCCGGTTCTCCTGGATTCGGTGGTCGGCGGACGCCAGCGAAAACTGGTGGTCGTGCCCAGCCGCAATGGCTTCTATTACGTGCTCGACCGCCAGTCCGGCGAATTCCTGCTCGCCAAACCGTTCGTCAAGCAGACCTGGGCCAAGGAGATCGACAGGAAAGGCCGCCCGGTGATGAACCCGGGTCAGGAACCGACCACCGAAGGCAACGACTCGATCTGGCCCGGCGTGGACGGCGCCCACAACTGGATGTCGCCCAGTTACAACCCCGTCACCGGACTGCTGTATTTCAACGCGCGCGAGGAGCGCCGCCGGTACTTCAAGACCGATGCGCCCGAGTTCCGGCCCGGCCTGCCCTACTTCGGAGGAGGAGGCGGAGGAGGCGCGCGTTTCCGTCCCGAAGAGAGCTGGGGCAAGCTGATCGCGATGACTCCGGAGACCGGAGTCATCCAGTGGGAGCACCGCATCCTGTCGCCGCCATGGGCGGGTGTGCTGTCGACCGCCGGGAACCTGGTCTTCTCGGCGACGCCGAGTGGGAACTTCTACGCCCTCGACGCGCCGAGCGGCAAGGAGCTGTGGCATTTCAACGGCGGGGATCGGGTGTTTGCCAGCCCGATCACGTTTCTGAGCCGGGGAAAGCAGTTGATTACGATTCCGATCGGAGACGTGCTGATCGCCTTCGGACTCGACTGATGTTCCAATGTCCAGAACATTCCTGGCTGCCTGCTGGTCGATGACGTGCCTGCTTTCCTTGCCGGCACAAAGACAGCCGCGGCCGGCCCCCGCGAACCTCCCGGAGACGAACCCGCACTCGGCGGCGGCGGACATCGAGGCCGGGCGCAAACTGTATTTGGGCCGGTGCGGCCATTGTCACGGCCAGAGCGGCGAGGGCGGTCGCGGCGTCGTTCTGAACACCGGTCGGTTCCGCCACGGCGGCTCCGACCGCGAACTGTTCCTGGTGATCCTGAACGGCATCCCGAACAGCGAAATGCGGGGGACCTTCGGCGTTTCCGAAGCCGAGCTCTGGCGAATCACCGCCTACGTGAAACAACTAGGTCGTCAAGGCGCGTCGGATCATATCACCGGGGATCCCGGCGCCGGCGCGATCGTCTATCGGAGGACCGCCTGCGCGCAGTGCCATCAGATCGACGGCGAAGGCGGCTTCCTGGGACCTGACCTGACCGGCATCGGAGCCCGGCGCGCTTTGCGTCATTTGCGCGAATCCATCGTGAACCCGGGTACGGATATCGCCTTGGACTATCGGCCGGTATCGGTGACCACGCTGGCGGGGGCGAGCGCCGGCGGCATTCATCTCAACGAAGACGAATACTCGATCCAGTGGCGCGAGATCGGCGGCGAACTTCGGTCTTTCCTGAAGAGCGAGCTCAATCAGATCCGGTTGCCCGCGGAGTCGGTAATGCCGGCCTACGCATCGCTTTCGAAAGCCGATCTGGAGAACCTGGTCGCCTACCTGGCTTCATTGACGCCACCGGCGGAGACGACGACCTGGACCTTCGACCGGCTGGAGAACATCGGCGGCCACAAGACCATGGTTCTCGGCCAGCCCAGAGTCATCGATTCGCCCGTTGGCAAGGCCGTCGAGTTCGATGGCGTGGATGATGCGCTGTTTATTGACGACCACCCGCTGGCCGGCGCCGGGACCTTCACCTGGGAAGCCATCTTCCGGCCCGACGGAGGCCAAACCGAACAGCGCTGGTTTCATCTCAACGAGCGCGATCCCGACACCGGCGCCGATCGGGACAACCGCATGCTGTTTGAAATCCGGGTGGTCGGCGATCGGTGGTTCCTCGACAGTTTTCACCAGTCGGGAACCGACAGCAAGGCCCTCATGAATCGCGCCGCGTTGCATCCGCTCGGCGTCTGGCACCATGTCGCCACCGTCTATGACGGCAGGGAATTGAGGAATTACGTCAACGGTGCGCAGGAAGGCGCGGGGCAGCTCCACCTGGCTCCGCACGGAGCGGGCCACGCCTCGGTCGGCGTGCGGATAAACAAAGTCTATTACTTCAAAGGGGCCGTCCACCTGGCGCGGTTCACACGCAAGGCCCTCTCGCCTGCCGAGTTCCTGAAGCCCCCTCCCAAGCCATAGCCGTTGCTCCCGGCTTCCGCTACTGAACCGGCGTGCCGTAAGGCACCAGCGTCTTGATCCGTTCGGCGGCGTCGACCCGCGCGATCCTCCAGTCTTTGCCGAGCTTCTCCAGATACATATACTGGACTTCGTTGCGGTCCTGATAGACGTACTCGACGCGCACCTTCACTTCCCGGTCGGTGAGCGGCTGCGGCTCGGTGATGGCGATCCCTTTGATCGGCGCGTTGGCCTGCTTCAAATAGGCGGCGAAGCCGGACTCGGTCCGCTCGGCGATCGCCTGTCGCAGCGATGACTCCATCCGACCCGTGTAGTGAGTCACGTAGGTTGCCACATCGCCTTCCCGCGCGGCGTCGAGCATGGCGTAGATGGCGTCCTGCGGCGTCGGATCCGGTTTGGGCGCGCTGGCCAGCGTCGGCCGCCACCCGGACCGCGCCGCCAGGATGGCGGCCAGCACCGCGGCCATCACGGCCACCGTGAGCGCCTGGGCCTTGCGCTGCCGCGTCATTTCTGCGTGGTGGCGGCCGGGTCGCCCTTGCGCAGGATGGTCAGGTCGAGATTGCCGCTCCTGTCAACGATCAGCTTCTTGATCCTGGGAAGAATTTGCTCCATGGTCTCGACATAGAGGCGGCGGCCGTTGACTTCCGACGCGCGCGCGTATTCGTCGGCCACCAGGACGAAGCGGGCCGCGTCGCCCTGCGCCTCATTGACCTTGCGGATCTTGTGCGCCTGGCCTTCCTCGAGCATCTGTTGCGCCTCGCCGCGCGCCTTGGGAATGACGCTGTTCTGGTAGCCTTGCGCTTCGTTGACGGTGCGCGCCGAATCGGCGCGCGCGCTGGCGACATCGCGGAAGGCATCGGCCGCCTCCGGCGGCGGAGCCACCGACTCGATGTTGACGCTCGCCACCAAAACGCCGAGCCGGTATTGGTTGATCAGTCGCTGCGCGGCGGCGCGCACTTCTTCCTGAATCGCCGGCTTTTCGGTGGTCAGCACGGCGTCGACGGCGCGTCCGGCGACGCGCCGCGTCAGCTCGCTCTCGACCACGGCGCCAACCGCCACCGGAACGTCGGCGGCGCGGAACAGATAATCGGCCGGCACACCGACGGAATACTGCACGGCGACGCGCATGTGAATGATGTTCTGATCGCCGCTGAGGAATTGCGACTGGAGCGGCTGCGTGCGTCCCAACACGCCGTCGGAGACATCGCCGCCGACCATCAGCCGCTGGAGCTGCCGGACCTTGAGCCGGGTCACGCGGTCGATCGGCCACGGGAGCGCGAGATGGATGCCGGGCATGACGCGCGGTTCGACCACGCGGCCAAACCGGGTCACGACGGCCTGCTGGTCGGCGGAGACGACATAGACGCCGCTCAACAGCCAGGTGGCAGCCACGCCGATCCCCAGCCGGCGGCGCCAGACCGGCGGGCGGAACCCTTCACCGGGTTTGTGCCGATGCGGATGAGGATGGGGGTGATCATGGTCCGGATCATGCGCGGCGTGATCGTGATCATGATCGTGACCGTGATCCCGCTCATGACGGTGACGCTTCTCGAGATCGAGCAGGTTCATGGCGCGCTCTCGCCCCGCATGAACACCTTGAGCAGCTCGCTGTCGGTGCTCAGAATGGCGGTGGTCTTGTCGTCAAAGATTTTCTTGTACGATTCGAGCGTGCGCAGCAGCTTGTAGAAGCGCGGGTTGCGCGAGTAGGCCTGACTGTAGACGCGCGTCGACTCCGCGTCGCCTTCCCCTTTGATCTTTTCCGCTTCTTTGTACGCCGCCGAGAGGATCTCTTCCTTCTGGCGGTCGGCGTCGGCGCGGATCCGCAGCGCCTGCTCTTCGCCCTCGGCCCGGTACTGGCGGGCGATGCGCTCCCGCTCGGCCCGCATGCGGGCGAATACGCTCTGTTTGTTCTGCTCCGGCAGGTTGAGCCGCTTGAGACGCACATCGACGACACGGATGCCGTACTGGACCAGCGCGGCGCGATCGGTCAGCTCCGCCAGCCGGTCTAGCATCGTGCCGGTCCGCACCGCCGGAAGTTGGGTCGAGATGAGCGACTCGAGGTCGTGCGTGCCGAGCGCGGCCGACAACCCCGACCAGACGATGTCGTGCAGGCGCATCTCGGCGGCCACCGCGTCGCCGACGGTTTCGATGAACCGCTGCGGATCCTCGATGCGCCAGGCGACAAAACTCTCGATCACCAGGTTCTTCTTGTCGCGGGTGAGAAACTCGCTGGGCCGCGGATTGTAGATGCGGAGACGGCGGTCGAAATAGGTCGCCGACTGGAAGAACCACTTGACGTGAAGGCCGGCTTCGGTGATGGCGTACAGCGGCCGGCCGAACTGGGTGACCAGCACGAACTCGGTCTCGCGGACCGGGAACAGGGTGGTCCACAACAGCATCACGCCCAGGATCGCGGCCGCGGCCGGAAAATACCTTCGATAACGATCCATATCGGCTCCTTATTCGCGCTCCTCTTCGACCGGCGCCCGGCGCGGCGGCGGCGCCAGCAGGGGCGCGGTCGCCGGCCCGATCTCGATGCCGTCCTCGACCAGCAGCAGGTGCCGCCTTCCCTTGGCCGAGTCGATGATCATTTTGCGACGCCCGGGGAGAACCTGCTCGATCGTCTCCAGATACATTCGCGTTTCGTTGGTGGCGGGCGCGGCGCGGAAGGCGGCTTCGGCGAGAACGAACCGGCTGGCGTCGCCCGCGGCCCGGTTCTTGCGGCCGGCCGAGTAGCCGCGCGCGGTCTCGAGACGCGCCAGCCCGTTCCCCCGCGCCAGCGCCACCTGCTCGTTACGGTAGCCCTCGGCGACGTTCACCAGGCGGTTCTTCTCCTCGAACGCACCGGAGACGTCGCGGAACGCGTCCACGACCTCCAGCGACGGGTGCACGTCGAGCAGCTTCACCTGAAGCACCTCGACACCGGCCTGGTAGCGGTCAAGGCGCCGCTGCAATTCGAGCCGGGCGCGCCGCTCGACCCCGCGCCGGCCGTCGGTGAGCGCCTCATCAAGCGGGGTCGTCGTGATGACCGACTGGAGGGCCGATTCGGCGGCCACGCGCACGGTCGTCTCGCCGTCCAGGTGCCGGAACAGGAAATCGTCGGGCCGCCGCAGCCGGTAGTGAAAGACCGCGTTGACCTCCATCATGTTCTGGTCGCCGGCGACCATGAGCGATTCCTCGGGCTTCCGCTGAAACCGGCCGGAGCGGTGCTGCACGTTCCATTCATAGGCCGCCGGCTCGGAAGCCGCCGGCGCGGCCGCCTCCGACCGGAAGCCGATCTCGACGACGCGCACCCGCCGCGCCTGGATCCGCGTGAGCGTTTCCACCGGCCACGGGAGCTTGTAGTGAATCCCCGGCTCGCGGTATGGCATCGCCTTCCGGCCAAAGCGCTCGATGACGCCCACCTCGTCGGGCCCGAGGAGATAGAAGCCATTCGCGGCCGCCAGCAGGACCACCGCGATCAGCGCCGGACGATAGTAGCGCCGGCGATGCTCGACGAGGCCGAAGAAGGCCTCGCGAGGGTGGATCCGTCCGGGCAGGCGCCCGAGGCGATGCCAAACGTCGTGGAACCGGGTCTGTTCGAGCCGGTGGTCGAGCCAGTGACGGAACCGGCCCGGGGCTCCCCGTTCCCGGCGCAGCAGGCGCAGCGAATTCAACATCACCAGGAACGAGGAGATCTGATGGGTGAAGGCGGCACCCAGCGGGCCCATGACGCCGCTCGAGGCCAGCGCGATCGCGGCGGCGTTCACCAGGAACGCGAAAACGATGATGTTTTGCCAGACGATGGTGACCGCTCGCCGGCTCACCTCGAACAGCGCCGGCAGCTTGTCGAGCGAGTGGCGCATGTAGACCACGTCGGCGGCCTCGGCGGTGATGTCGCTCGCCCCGGAGACGGCGATGCCGACGTGAGCCGCCGCCAGCGCCGGAGCGTCGTTGACGCCGTCGCCGCACATGGCGACGATCTTGCCCTGGGAGGCGAGCTGGCGGATGCGGTCCAGCTTCTGCTCCGGCAGCAGTTCGGCTTCGACCGCCGGGATGCCCACCTCGCGCGCGATCGCCTCGGCGGCGCGCCGGCGGTCGCCGGTGAGCATGACCTGATGGGTGATCTCGAGATGCTCGAGCTCATGCACCGCATGCCGGGCGCCGGCTCGAATCCGGTCGCGGAGCAGGATGCCGCCGGCGAAGCGCTCGTTTTCGGCGACCAGGACGGCGGTGGCACCGAGGCGGTCCGCTTCCTCGATCACCGGCGCAAACGGACGGACGCCATGCTCGGCGAGAAAGGCGGCGTTGCCGGCGCGAACCACGGCGCCGTCGAGCGTGCATTCGGCGCCGCGGCCGGGCAGAATACGGGCCTCGGCGGGCGTTGGAACCGCCAGACCGCGCCGGCGAGCCTCGTCGGCAATGACCCGCGCCAGCACATGATCGGAGGCGTGCTCGGCGCAGGCCGCCAGCCGCAGCAAGCCGTCCTCGCTGCCGGCGCCGGCCGGCAGAATGGCGACGATCTCGAATCGTCCCTCGGTCAGCGTTCCGGTCTTGTCGAACAGGACGGCGTCCGCCTTGGCCGCCTGCTCGATGACGGCGCCGCCGCGCACCAGGATGCCGCGCCGCGCCAACCCTCCGATGGCGGCGACCATGGCGGTGGGCGTCGCCAGGATCAGCGCGCACGGGCAGCCGACGATCAGCACGGCGACGGTGCGCATCCAGTCGCGGGTGAAATAAAACGTGAGACCACCGGCCAGCAGCAGCGCGGGCACGAAGTACTTGGCGTACCGGTCCGCCATCCGCACCACCGGCGCGCGTTTTTCGCGCGCCTCTTCCACCAGCTTGATCACTCGCGCCAGCGTGGTGTCGTTGCCGGCCCGGGTGACGCGGATCCGCAGGCCGCCAAGGCCGTTCAGCGTTCCGGAGAAAACCTCGGCGCCCGGCTCCTTGTCGCGCGGCAGCGGCTCGCCCGTGATCGTGCTCTCGTCGATGCTCGAGACGCCGGTGAGGATCACACCGTCGGCCGGAATGCGCTCGCCGGCGCGGACCAGGATCACGTCGGCTTCCAGCAGCGTCGCGGCATCGACTTCGACCTCCTCGCCGTCCCGCAGCAGCCGCGCCCGCCGCGGCATCTGCTCGACAAAACGCGTGATGGCGGCGGCCGTGCGCTTGGCGGCGTACCCCTCCAGTCCCTCGCCGACCAGCATGATGAACATCGCCTCGGCGGCCGCCAGGTACTCGCCGGCGGCCAGCGCCGCGATCACCGCGATCGAGATCGCCAGATCGGCCGAGATCGTCTTCTCGAGCAGCGCCGAAATCGAGTTGTAGAACGTGCGGTAGCCGGCCACGACCGTCAGGATCGCCGCCGTGTCGATGCCGTAGACGGAGGAGAAGACTCCGGTGAGATTGAGCAGCAGCAGGATGCCGACCGCGCCGGCGAAACCGAAGTAGCGGAGGCGCTCGAGGCGCTCCTCGCGCGCGGTCGTGGTGGATTGGAATTCAAGCCTGTGCTGATGCATCGGATTCGCCTGCCGGGGCGAGGCCGGCCGGGCAGTAGTCTATTATGACAGCACCGGCGCGAATCGGCGGGCCGGCCGTCGCCTGGTGTAGAATTCTCGTGTGCTCTCCCGTCGTCTCCTCGCCGGTCTGGTTGCCTGCTCGCTGACCGCCGCCGCCCAGAGTCCTCCGAAACCGGAGCCCTCCAAGCCCACCGAAGACGGCATCCCGGTGACCAATGAGCTCGTCGTCGCCCGGTGCGCCGCCTGTCACAAGAAGGATGACAAGGGCAACCTCACCCGGATCTCGTGGATGCGCTCGACGCCGGAAGGCTGGCAGCAGGTCATCAAGCGGATGGTGCGGTTGCAGGGCGTCACCGCCACGCCGGAGGAGGCGCGCCAGATCGTCCGTTATCTCAGCACCTACCACGGGCTCGCCCCGGAGGAAGCACGCCCGGCGTTGTACGAAGTCGAGCGCCGCATGATTGACGAGACCGTGCCCGACGAAGTCCTCAAACAGGCCTGCGTGATCTGCCACAGCGTCGGCCGCGCCGCTTCCTGGCGGCGCACCAGGGACGAATGGCAGTTGCTGATCAACATGCATGTCGGTTACTTCCCCGTTGTCGAGTTCCAGGGCTTCCGGCGTTTTCCGCCCCGGGCCGGCGATCCGCCTCCGCCGCCGGGAACCGATACCCGCGATCCCGCCGACAAGGCCGTCGATTTCCTCGCCAAGACCTGGCCGCTGCACACGCCGGAGTGGGCGGCGTGGCGGGCCGGCATGCGCGCTCCGAAACTCGCCGGACGCTGGCTGGTCACCGGCAAACAGCATGGCCAGGGAGATTTCCACGGGGAAATGGTGGTCGAGCCGGCCGGCTCCGCCGACGAGTTCACCACCCGCGTCACGCTGCGCTTCCCGCGCGACGGCAAGACCGTCCAGGGCTCCGGCCGCTCGATCGTCTACACCGGGTACGCCTGGCGCGGCCGGCTCGAGAGCGCTTCGAAGGGAACCAGCCCGGTGGATCCGCCGGCGGCGCGCCAGGTCATGATCGTCTCGCGCGACCAGTCGCAGATGGACGGCCGCTGGTTCTGGGGGGCCTATGACGAGTTCGGCATGGACGTGACCCTGCGACGGGCCAGCGCCAACCCCGTCCTTTTCGCCGTCGACCGCCCGGCCTTGCGCGCCGGTTCGACCGGCCAGCTCGTCCGTCTCTACGGTGACAACCTTCCCGCCGGCCAGCGCGCCGAAGATTTCGATCTCGGCGCCGGAGTCGCCTTGCGGCGGTTGGTCTCCCAATCCGCGACCGAGTCCGTCGTCGAGGTCGACGTGGCCGCCGACGCCGTGCCCGGCCGCCGCGACGCCGCCCTGCGCGGAGCGACAATCACCAGCGCCTACGCCGTGTACGACAAGATCGATTACCTTAAGGTGACGCCGGAGGCGGCGATGGCGCGTCTGGGAGGGAACAGTCACCCGAAAGGCTACCAGCAGTTCGAGGCGTTCGCGCATCACCGCGGCATCGACGGCAAACCGAACACCCCCGACGATGTCAATCTCGGCCCGGTCGACGTGACCTGGTCGATGGAAGAGTTCTTCGCCGTCTATGGTGACGATGACAAGGATTTCGTCGGCGCTCTCAGTCCGAGCGGCCTGTTCACGCCGGCCCCGGAAGGCCCGAATCCCAAGCGCAAGTTCGGGCGCAACAACTACGGCGACGTCTGGATTGTGGCGGCGCACAAGACCGGTCCCGAGGTGAGCCGCGACGGCAAGCCGCTCACCGGCAAGGCCCACCTGGTCGTCACCGTGCCGCTCTATGTGCGGTGGGACCAGCCGGAGGTGTCCAAATGAGCGGCTACCGGCTGGCGGAGTTCCAC
>Ga0247727_10004006_pt1 | contig 31818 bp, 35 predicted proteins | sample WisWelCaveWW1625_FD_202498 | JGI IMG/M metagenome (GOLD analysis project Ga0247727, IMG submission 202498) | Biofilm microbial communities from Wishing Well Cave, Virginia, United States - WW16-25 | ecosystem: Environmental > Aquatic > Deep subsurface > Groundwater > Cave microbial mat | place... | reverse complement strand
TTGAAACAATCGAAACCAATGCCATACGCCCACGATGGGATGGTTGCCCGGTCCTCGGACCGGGCGAGGGTTGAAACTTGAGCCCCGGCGCCCGGTCCGCCACCTGGGTGAGGTTGCGCCCGGTCCTCGGACCGGGCGAGGGTTGAAACGAGTTCGACCAGCCCGAGGTCGAGCCCCCTCGGGCGGTTGCGCCCGGTCCTCGGACCGGGCGAGGGTTGAAACATGTGGGCCGGGCGCGACCCCGTCATGTGCGAGGTGTTGCGCCCGGTCCTCGGACCGGGCGAGGGTTGAAACACGCAGACGGTGAAGAACGCCGTCGCGAGCTACGCCTGTTGCGCCCGGTCCTCGGACCGGGCGAGGGTTGAAACCACCAGGTGCTCTGGGACGAGATCAGGCGCCAGGACCGTTGCGCCCGGTCCTCGGACCGGGCGAGGGTTGAAACGGTTCTGGGGGAGTGCCGATGGGGGTATTTGTCTGTTGCGCCCGGTCCTCGGACCGGGCGAGGGTTGAAACATTGCCCCACGGCATGGGGAGTAGGTTGGTCATCGCGTTGCGCCCGGTCCTCGGACCGGGCGAGGGTTGAAACGGTTGCATCGGCGCGTTCCGGGGATGCATCGCCGGTTGCGCCCGGTCCTCGGACCGGGCGAGGGTTGAAACGCGGTAAGCACCCCGGAAGGGAACGACGAGCCACGGTTGCGCCCGGTCCTCGGACCGGGCGAGGGTTGAAACACGACCATCGCGCTCAAGGAGTACGGGCCCTGCAGTTGCGCCCGGTCCTCGGACCGGGCGAGGGTTGAAACCATTGCGCAGCCGCCAGCCTCGGGGCCTGCGTGTTCGGGTTGCGCCCGGTCCTCGGATCGGGCGAGGGTTGAAACTCTCGGCGCTTGCGGTCTTTCGTTCCGGTCTCGGGTTGCGCCCGGTCCTCGGACCGGGCGAGGGTTGAAACGCGATGCTCGCGCGGCGGCTCCCGTTATGCAGTCTGGTTGCGCCCGGTCCTCGGACCGGGCGAGGGTTGAAACTCGAACGGCGACCCCGCGCACACCGGGGCGGGAGGTTGCGCCCGGTCCTCGGACCGGGCGAGGGTTGAAACTGGATGTTGATGAGTTGCTCCATCTCCGCCCAGGTTGCGCCCGGTCCTCGGACCGGGCGAGGGTTGAAACGACCCCGATGGCTACGGTGATCTGTCGGTGGTCGCCAGTTGCGCCCGGTCCTCGGACCGGGCGAGGGTTGAAACACCTACGGCCCGAGCGGTTATCGATTCCTCGGCGGCGGTTGCGCCCGGTCCTCGGACCGGGCGAGGGTTGAAACACGTCACGCGCGAGGCAGATTGAGACGGTCAAAGTTGCGCCCGGTCCTCGGACCCAGGCGAGGGTTGAAACTCCTCGCTCGTCCTGATCTGGCCCTTGACGGTCCCGTTGCGCCCGGTCCGACGACGCGCGCGACCTGCTCGCGAACCAGGGGTACGACCCTGCGTTCGGAGCCCGCCCGCTCCAGCGGCTGATCCGGAAGGAGCTGCACGATCCGTTGGCGATGGCGCTGCTCGCCGGCGATGTCCGCGATGGCGATACGGTTGAGGTTGGCGCCCGCGACGGCCACCTGACGATCACGCCCGCGTAGCCGCGGCCCACGCGCGGGCAGGTGGGCGTCCCCGCTGACCCGGTCAAGGCCTCGGTCCGCCGCGCCGACCTCGTAAGCATGTGGTGGATCTGGGTGGCGGCCTGTCTGGTGGTCGCGGTCGTGGGCGTCGGGCGGGCACGGCGGCGCGGACGCCGGCAGCGGGCACTGCTCATCGCGTGTCACGATGCCGGGCTCAAGTTCTCGGTGCTCGATCCGTTCGACGACACGTCGTGGCTGCCGTTCCCGTTGTTCTCGGCCACGCGCAGCCCCGAGGTTCGAAACGTCGTGTGGGACGGGCGCGACGACACCGCCGTGCGCGTCTTCGACCTGGCGGTCGACGAGGTCGTCACTGACGAAGACGGCATCTCCCAGCGTCGCAGGCTCTCGTGCGCGGCCGTGCCGCTGCCGTTCGCTTGCCCCCGGCTCTCCATCGCGGCCCGCGGCGCCCCCGACCCGGCCGGTCTGCCGACGGCCGGCGATGAGATCCGGCTGGAGCTCGACGCCTTCAACCAGCGCTTCGTGGTCCGCGCGGCCGACCCGCGGGCGGCGGTTGCCTTCTGCGACCAACGCATGATGCGCGCCCTCATGGCGCTCCCGCTGGACGTGACGGTGCATGTCAACGAACACGTCATGTTCCTGGCGGCGCCGACCCTCGAGGCAGGGGAGACCCTCGTGCTCCTCGAGGCCGCTCGGGGGCTCGCGCGGTCTGTCCCCTCGGTGGTCGCGAGCCTCTACCCTCCGCGCCCGGCGAGGGGGCCGCACGAAGACCGCTGGCTCCAGGGCGCGTGGTCACCGGCGCCGACCGCGAACGAACCCCCACCTGCATCGACCTGAGACCGAGCCGGGGGATACTCGTTGCCATGTTGACCTGGGTGAGCGCGGCGGTGGCCGTCGTCGGTCTGCTCGCGAAGAAGAAGCGAACGCCCACCCCGACGCCCGACCCCCTCCCCACCGACTTCCCCGGCGTCGATCTCGGCGGGCCCGGCTTCGACGCTTCGTCCGCCGGTTTCCCGGTGCAGTTCATCGTGATCTTCGTGATCGGCCTGACCGTGGTCGGCGCGATCTTCTATCGGAACCACCAGCAGCGGAAGGCTCGCATCGCGGCTTTCCGCGCCCTCGCGCTCCGCTATCAACTCACCTACACCGAAGACGACGTCTACGGGTTGCTGGGCATGCCGTTCCCGCTGTTCGACCGGGGTGATGGACGGGGCATCGAGAACGTCCTCCGAGGGGTTGTCGAAGGCGTCCACATGGACGTCTTCGACTACTGGTACTACGAGGAGTCCACCGACACGAAGGGCAACACGTCGCGGTCGTATTCGCGGTTCGACTGCGTCATCGCGTCCTACGACGCGGAGGGGGCGGTGCTGAACATCGAGGAAGAGAGCTTCCTCACCCGGCTCGCCGACGCCGTGGCCCTCGACGACCTGCGGTTCGAGTCCGACGAGTTCAACCGTGCCTTCAACGTGACGTCGCCCGACAAACGGTTCGCGACCTCGTTCATCGACGCGCGGATGATGCAGTGGCTCCTGACCAACGGCCGTGGGTACGGGTTCGAGATCGTGGGTGACCGGATCTTGGTCGCGTGCGACAAGGTCGCGCCCGAGGAGCTGCCCGTGTTGATGGGGCGGGCCACCGGGCTCATCCGGCAGATCCCGCCGGTGGTGCGGTCGCTCTTCCCGAAGTCGGGGTAGGCTCGGCTGGGATCGCTCGAGGAGGCTAACGTGGACGTCGTTCTTATCGTGATCGCGGCGCTGATCGTGCTCGTCGTGCTCGCCGGCATCGTCAGCTACAACCGCTTCGTCCAGCAGAAGCAACTCATCCAAGACGCCTGGGCCAACATCGACACCGAGCTCCGACGCCGCTACGACCTCATCCCCAACCTGGTCGAGACCGTCCGCGGCTACGCCTCCCACGAGCGCGTGGTCCTGGAGAACGTCACGAAGGCGCGCGCCATGGCGGTGACGGCCACGGGCTCGCCGGCCCAGCAGGCCGCGGCCGAAGGGCCGCTCGTGGCCGCGCTCCGCCAGCTGCTCCTGGTCGTCGAGAACTACCCGGATCTGAAGGCGAACCAGAACTTCCTGCACCTGCAGGGTGAGCTGACCAACACGGAAGACCGGCTGCAGACCGCCCGGCGGTTCTTCAACGCGAACGTCCGCGACTACAACCAGCGGGTCCAGTCGTTCCCGTCGATGATCATCGCGCGCATCTTCAGCTTCATCGAGGAGGAGTTCTTCGAGGTCGAGGAGCAGCTCCGTGGCGATGCCGGCGTGCCGAAGGTCGACTTCGCGAACCAAGGGCCGGCCGTGTCGTTCGGCGCTCCTGCGGCCGGGGCGCCGCCGGCTCCGGCCGACGTCGCGACGCCCGCCGCGCCGGCGACGGAGGTCTCCGACGCCGGCGACGAGCCGCCGCCGCCGCCACCCGCCCCCTGAGGCCTACTCCGCGACGATCTCGTCGAACAGCGGCCGGTGCCGCACGCTGCGGGTCAAGAGCCACCACACGGCCGACCACGCGAACGCCAGCGCCCCGACGATCTGCGTCGCGGCCCGCGCGCCGATGGCGTCGGCCAAGAGCGACGCCACCACCGCCGAGACCGAGAACGTCAACGTGATGAGCGCGAAGTCGAACGAGAAGATGCGTCCACGGATGCGGTCGGGGACGATCCGCTGCAGGCCGAACGACGACAAGACCCATTGGGCCCCGCCACCGAGATGTGCCACGACGACCGCCAGGGCCGCGAGCCAGAGCGACGGCGCCGCCCCCGTCGCCACGTAGCCCACGCCGAAGACGGCGAGTGCACCCGCGATGACCGGCAGCAGCCGCCGATGGCCCGGCCCCGAGAGCCGGTGACCCACGAAGGGACCGATCAGCGCGCCGACCCCTCGCGCGGCGAGCAAGATCCCGAACCCGACCGCGCCGGCATCGAACACGGTCTCGGCCAACACCACGATCAGCGCGAGCACGCCGCCCGCCAACCCGAACCCGAACTTCACGCTGAGCAAAGCCATGACGCGGTGGTCGCGCCGTGCGTACGCGATCGTCTCGCGCGCGGCCTCAAGCGCGCCGACCCGTTGGTGCGCCGCCACCTTCGACTCCGAGAACGGGCGTCGGATCCTGGCCAGCAGCAGCGCCGATCCGGCGAACGACGCCGCGTCGATCACGAACGCGGCGTCGTGACCGAGCGCCGCCGTCACGACCCCGCCGAACGCCGCGCCGACGGCGAGCATCGTTCCCCATAGCGACCCACCCATGGCGTTGGCGACCGGCAGATCTTCGGGGTCCACCACGTTGGGCATCGCTGCTGAGGAGGCTGGGTCGAACGCGGCGGCGAACAACGCGAGCACGGCGAGCAGCGCACGTACGCGAGCCAGAGGCTACCGGGACCCACGAGCAGGAACGCCGCACAGATCCCCACCCTCGCGACGTCGCACACGATCATGAGCCGGCGCCGGTCCATGTGGTCGGCGAGCCACCCCGCCCACGGGGTCGCGAGGAACACCGGCATGTCTTGGGCCAAGACGAGCAGACCGATCGAGATGGCGGTGCCCGTCGACTCGAGGACCAATGCACCCACGGCCACGAACAGGAACCAGTCGCCGCCGAGCGAGATCACCGACGCGACGAACAACCGGCGGAAGTCGGGGTTGCGACCCAGCAGGTCGACAGCCTCGCGGAATCCGGCTCGACGCTCGCGTGTGGCCACGAGGTGCGAGACTACCCGCCGGTTCGGCGAACGACAGGGGGGGTGATGCTCGAGAACCTCACGTGGTTCCGGCAGTCGGCGCTTCGATGGCTCGACGACGAGCGCACGATCTACGTCGACCCGTGGGGGACACCCGCCGGCGCGCCGGTCGCCGACGTGATCCTCATCACGCATGCCCACGACGACCATTTCCGACCCGACGAGATCGCCCGGCTGTCGACGCCCGCCACGAAGGTCGTGGCGCCGCACGACGTCGCGGCGAAGCTGGTCGGCGACGTGACCCCGGTCGCTCCCGGCGAGTCTCACCAGGTCGGCGGCATGCGCTTCACGACGGTGCCCGCCTACAACACGCGGGAGGAAGCTCTCGGCTTCCACCCGAAGGCGAAGGGCTGGGTGGGCTACGTCCTGGAGATGGGCGGGCGCACCTACTATCACGCGGGCGACACCGATCACACCCCCGAGCTCGACGATGTTCGAACCGACGTCGCGTTCGTACCGATCGGCGGCTACTACACCATGGACGTGCCCGCTGCGGCGGCCCTCGTCAAGGCGATGGGGCCACGGCTCGCCGTGCCGTTCCATTTCGGGTTCGTGGTGGGATCGCGCTCCGACGGCGAACGTTTCAAGGACGAGGCGGCGCCGGTCCCGGTCGAGCTGATGACGCCCGAAGACCCGTTCGAGCGACCTTAGGAGTTCCAGAAGAAGCCGGTCGTGAGCGCCACCAGCGGGACCACGAACAAGGCGCCAACGAACGACCACAGGCGTGGTCGCGAGGCGACGAGCCAGTCGTCGAACAGCAAGACCCACGTCTTCACCGGGCCGTAGAAGAACGCCAAGATCACGACCGAGACGACGGCGACGCCGATCCCGAGGGCCAGAACGATGTGCGATGCGACCGGCGTGGGCAACAACATCGCGACGACGAGCGTGTCGACCAGCGTCATGATGTTGGCACCCATGATGTAGGGCAACACCTGGTCACGTTTGACGAGGCCTCGGCTCGCGAGCGGGACCAAGATCGTCAACGCCACGGAGACCGAGAGCGTCAGGGTGGCCACGAGGCACCCCAGGAAGAACATCGCCCAGGGACGGGTCAGCCACTGCATGTGCTTCGACGCCGTCCCGTCGGTTGACACCTCGGGCAGGATGCGATCGATCAGGTTGAACGACAACAAGATGGCACCGAGCCCCGCGACGAACAGCGCCCACCCAGGCAGCAGGTCCTCGAACGTATCGACGAGAGGTCCCCACGCCACGGAGAGCGCTGCCTCGAGACCACCGGAGGCATGCAGATCGAGGCCGTCGAGCCATCCGTTCCGCAAGATGGCGTAGCCGATGAGCATGCCCGGGACGTAGACAAGCGCGGTCATCGTCATCGCTTGGATCCCGACGCCGATCGAATCGTTGCGGTTCTTGATCGCTTTGCCCCTGACCGCGTACAGCAGGCCGGTCATCAACACGATGAACGACGCGCCGAGCCGGGACCCCGCGAGCATCGTGAAGGTCTGGAGCACCGTCAATGTGCCTGCGCCGAACAACGCGATGGCCGTCGCCGCGACGGGGGAGCCGGACAGGACGATGTAAGCGGCCAGCCAGCCGAAGCCCAGTGTCGAGATCCCATTGGCGAAGGGGAACTCCCCCTGGATCTCGGGACCGATAGCCGCAGCGCCGGCCTTCAGCAGCTGTACCGACAAGATGAACAGATACAGGGCCGGGACGAACAGGAGCAGCTTCTTCCCGACCTCGGAAGGGGTCCTCTCGACGCCGCCGAACAGTGGACCGAGGTCGATGTAGTGCCGCGCTTCCCCTGCCTCCTGGGGGATGCAGAACTCGCCGTCGACCTCGACCAGCCGCCGTTCGTAGGCCTCGAGCTCTTTGTCTGCCTTGGTCTTCATCGAGCCTCCGGGAGGCGGGCCGAACGCAACGCATGAGGCCGCGTCCGAGGTACATAGCGGTTCACCCGACTTGGCCAGGGTACGAGCGGGTACACGGACCGGTCAACCAGCCGGAAGTCCAGCGTACCCCGGCCGAACGAAGGTGATCTTGCCGGATGGCGGTGTGGTCAGCCCCCGCGGCGTTCGCTCCGTAGACTGAGCCCGTCATGCCGGCCACCGTCGTACTCGGCACCCAATGGGGGGACGAAGGCAAGGGCAAAGCGGTCGACTACCTCGCCGACCGGATGGACTTCGTGGTCCGCTACCAAGGTGGGAACAACGCGGGTCACACGATCATCGCCGAGGGTCGGCTGCTGAAGCTCCAGCTCATCCCCTCGGGCATCTTGTACCCCCACATCACGAGCGTCATCGCCGACGGCGTGGTCGTGGATCCCGCCGTGCTACTGAACGAGATGGATCAGCTGCGCGAGGTAGGCGTCGAGACCGACCGGCTGCGCATATCGCTGAACGCGCATCTGATCATGCCCTATCACCTCGAGCTCGAGAAGGTCACGCAGCGGTTCTTGGGCAAGAACGCGCTCGGCACCACGAAGCGGGGGATCGGTCCGGCATACGCCGACCGCGCGGCGCGCGTGGGGATCCGCGTCCAGGACCTGTACGACGAAGACATCTTGCGGCAGAAGCTCGAGATCGTGCTCTGGGAGAAGAATCAGGTCCTCACGAAGATCTACAGCCGCATGGCGATGCGTACGGACAAGGTCGTCGAGGACTACCTGAGGTACGGCGAGCGTCTGCGGCCGTTCGTGGCCGACACGGCCAAGCTTCTCGACGACGGGCTGCGCGCTGGCCAGAGCGTGATGCTCGAAGGCGCGCAGGGCACGATGCTCGACCTCGACCACGGGACGTACCCGTTCGTCACGTCATCGACGCCTGTGGCCGGCTACGCGCTCGCGAGCGCGGGCATCGGGCCACGGCACGTTGACCGCGTGGTCGGGATCACGAAGGCCTACGTGACCCGGGTGGGGAGCGGCCCGTTCCCAACGGAGTTGCTCGACGGCGACGGCGCGCGTCTCGGCGAGCGCGGCCACGAGTTCGGCACCGTGACCGGGCGCAAGCGCCGTTGCGGCTGGTTCGACGGGATGGTGCTGCGCTACGCGGCGCGACTCAACGGGCTCACCGAGCTGTGCCTCACCAAGCTCGACGTCCTGAGCGGATTCGAGACGCTCAAGGTATGCGTCGGCTACCGCGCCGGCGGCGAGACCTGGGACGACGTGCCGCCGAACCAGACGCTCTTCCACCAGGCCGAGCCCCTCTTCGAGGACCTTCCCGGCTGGGACGACGAGCTCGGCGAGGCGCGGGACTTCGACGACCTGCCGAAGGAGGCCCGGGGCTACGTGGAGTTCCTCCAGGATCTCGGCGGTGTGCCTGTGACGATGATCGGCGTCGGTCCCGCCCGCGAGCAGACCGTCCCGGTGCCGGCGTGAAGGTCCTCGTCGTCGGTGGCGGGGGCCGCGAGCACGCGCTGTGCTGGCGTCTCGCGCAGGACCCAACCGTCACGCGCGTGCTCGCGGCCCCCGGCAACGCCGGGATCGCGCTGGTCGCCGAGTGTTTCCCGGACGTCCGCGCCGACGACATCGACGCTATCGTCAACTTGGTTGACCATCACGGCGTCGATCTCACGGTGGTCGGACCCGAGGCGCCCCTCGTCGCGGGGCTCGCCAACGTGCTCCGTAAGGGTGGGCATGCCGTCTTCGGTCCTGCGAGGGCCGCCGCGCGGATCGAAGGTTCCAAGGCGTTCGCCAAAGACGTGATGGCCCGCCGCGGCGTGCCCACGGCTCGCAGCCGTGCCTTCGACGATGCCGGCGAGGCCGTCGCCTTCGTCGATGTGCTCGGCGGGTCGGCGGTGGTCAAAGCCGACGGGCTCGCGGCGGGCAAGGGCGTGACGGTGGCGCTCGACCGTGCCACCGCCGCGGCGGCCATCCGCGCGTCGCTCGATGACGGCGTGTTCGGCGACGCCGGCAGCGTCATCTTGGTCGAGGAGATGCTCGAGGGCCCCGAGATCAGCGTGTTCGCGTTGTCCGACGGTCAGGGCTCCTGTGTGTTGCTCGACGTGGTCCAAGACGCGAAGCGCCTGCGTGACGGCGATGCCGGGCCCAACACCGGCGGCATGGGCGCATATTCGCCGGTGCCGTTCGTCGATCAGGACCTGGCGACGTCGATCCTCGACACCGTCATGGCGCAGGTGATCGACGAGCTCGCGCCCTACAAGGGTGTGTTGTTCGCGGGGCTGATATTGACCGCCGATGGCCCGAAGGTGCTGGAGTTCAACTGCCGCTTCGGCGATCCCGAAACGCAGGTGTTGCTGCCAAGGATGCCGTACGGGGTGGGTACGTTGCTTCACGCGTGCGCCACCGGTCGCCTGGCCCACGAAGCGGGGCACGCCGGCTTCGACGAGGGCGCCGCGGTCACGGTCGTGCTCGCGAGCGCCGGCTACCCCGGCCCCTACCCCACCGGCCTGCCCATCGCGGGTCTCGACGAGGCCGGCGCGGTCGAAGGCGTGACCGTGTTCCACGCGGGGACGGCGGTCGATGACCGCGGTCGCGTGGTGACGGCGGGCGGACGGGTGTTGTCGGTGACCGGCGTCGGCGAGTCCCTCGCCGAGGCGCGCGACCGGGCCTACGCCGGCGTCGAGCTGATCGGCTTCGACGGCATGCACTACCGTCGTGACATCGCCGCCGCCGCGGCCTTGGAAGGAGTGAGGAGATGAGCGACCCGAGCCCGCTGGTCGGCGTCTTGGCGGCGTCGCCGTCCGAGCTACCGATCATGCGCCAGGCCGGTCTCATCCTCGAGAAGTTCGGCGTGCCGCACGAGGTGCGCATCATGTCGTCGAGCCGCAACCCCGACCTCGTCGACGAATACGCGCGAACGGCGTTCGAACGCGGGGTCAAGGTCATGATCTGCTCGACCGGACTGTCCGGGCACCTCGCGGCTGCCGTAGCCGCGCGGACGGTGTTGCCCGTCATCGGCGTGCCCATCGCGACCTCGCCTCAGATGGTAGGGAACGAGGCCCTCGCGATCACCGCCCAGATGCCTACCGGTGTGCCCATCGCGACCGTCGGGGTCGACGCCGCCGTGAACGCCGCGTTGCTGGCGTGCCAGATCTTGGGGATCGCCGACGAGGATCTCCAGGCGGCCTTGTGGAAGTTCAAAGATGACCTCGCCGAGGGCCTGAAGCTGTGATCTGGAGCGATGGCTCCGGAACCGGTGACCGCCTCCGGCGCCGAGAGCCGCTTCCGTAGACTCTCAGGGTGATCCCACGCTATGAGGTGCCCGAGGTCTCGGCCATCTGGTCGGACCGGGCGCGCATGGCGAACTGGCTCGAGATCGAGCTGCTCGCGGTCGAGGCCTGGTCCGAGCTCGGCGTCGTTCCGCCGGCGGACGCTGCCGTGTGCCGCCAGCGGGCGTCGTTCACTGTCGAAGCCGTGCTGGAGCGCGAGGCGTTCACGCGCCACGACGTGGCGGCCTTCGTGGACGTGGTCGCGACCTCGGTCGGCGACGAGGGCCGCTGGATCCATTTCGGCATGACGTCGTCGGATGTGCTCGACACCGGGCTCGCGTTGCAGCTCCGCGCGGCCTCAGACCTGATCCTCGCCGACCTCGGGCGGCTGCTCGGCGTGGTGAAGCGGCAGGCCCTCGCGCACCGCGACACCGTCTGCATCGGGCGTTCCCACGGGGTGCATGCCGAGCCGACCTCGTTCGGCCACAAGCTGGCCGTGTTCGCCTTCCAGCTCGACCGCGACCGGGAGCGGTTGGGGAGGGCCCGCGAAGCCGTGAGCGTCGGCGCCATCAGCGGCGTCGTCGGTTCGTATGCCAGCGTCGACCCGCGCGTCGAGGAGATCGTGTGCGGGCGGCTGGGCTTGCGCGCCGCCGAGGCATCGACCCAGGTCATCCAACGCGACCGGCACGCCGAGCTCCTGAACGCGATCGCGGTGTGCGGCTCCACCCTCGATGCGATCGCGACCGAGATCCGCCACCTCGCGCGGACCGAGGTGCGCGAGGTGCAGGAGCCTTTCGCCGAGGGTCAGAAAGGTTCGAGCGCGATGCCGCACAAGCGGAACCCCGTGGTGTGCGAGCGTGTGAGCGGCCTCGCGCGCGTGCTCCGCGGGTACGTGGTGGCCGGGATGGAGAACGTGACGCTTTGGCACGAGCGCGACATCTCACACTCCTCGGCCGAGCGGCTGATCATGCCCGACGCCACCGGGCTGCTCGCGTTCATGCTCCGCGACATGACGGTGGTGATCGACGGGCTCGTCGTCTACCCCGAGCGGATGCGGGACAACGCGATGACGCTCGGGGGGATCGCGTTCAGCCAGACGGCGCTGCTCGCCCTGGTGGAGGCCGGCCTCGCGCGCGATGACGCGTATCGGATCGTCCAACGAGCTGCGGCGAAGGCCTGGGATGAGGGAACGTCGTTCCGCGAAGCGATCTCGGCCGATCCAGAGCTGGCCGGCCGGATCGACCTCGAGATGGTGTTCGATCATGGCCGCTTCCTCGCCAACCTCGGCGGCGTCTTCAACCGGTTGGAGAAGCTCACGGATGTGCACGCGGGCCCGACTGGGCGTCGTATGTAAGTCCAGCCTGTCGTTCATGTCTCGACGTATTCGCCTGGGGGGGCTACCTTTTTCTGCGATATGGCCAGGAGGAGCGGGGGATGACTTCATGAGGGCCCGACTCGGATGGCGGGCGCTGGCCGCGTTGGTGGGATGGCTCATCGCGGTCCCTGCGGTCGCCGCGATCGCTGCACGATCTGGGAGATCGGCGGACGACACGGGAGCGGTCGGGGGATTCGCGTGCCCTGCAGGGACGACGTTGGGACGCGTCCTAGCGTTCCCGATCGTTCCCGGGGCTGAAACGCCAGCGGCCTTCGGGACTTCGGACGAGCTGCTCGACTGGATCATCAAGCATCAGATGCCTCCGTCCGCAAGCGATCGCAACCGGTGGACGTTCCTGCCGGCTGCCGACGTCAGCACTGCGGTCGATGGCACAGCGATAGAACGCGGGGTGTTTCGGTTCACGTCCGTCAGTGGCGACGTCATGGCGGAGATCGACGCAGCGGGCAATCGATATGGATGGTGGCGTACTGAGGTGCGCGGATGCTGGTAGGCCCCCGGGTCTATCGTCGCTCGAGCCTCGCCTTTCTCGCTGTTGCGTTGGGGGTGTTGGTACTGCCGACAACCATCCCGGCATGTGGACATGCGGGTCACTAACCAGGCCTCTGGGGGTCAGCAGACCTTCCCAAGCTTCTCATTCTGGGAGACGATGTGCACGGCGGTATCGGAGCTAACGTCCGACGATGACTACGGCAAGAAGTTCCGCCGAACGCTTGAGACGAAGGACGAAGACCACATCAAGGCCGCCTACTAGCCGGGAGTAGCGTGGCCCTGTCGGGTCCTTGGGCGATACGCCCATCTGCGCAACACGCCGGGGGAGGCTTCTAGACTGGAGGCGTGAACAAGTCAGGAGATATCGGGAGCGGGGTGGCGGTCCCGGTTGCCCAGGGCAAGGTCCGCGACATCTTCGAGGCAGGCGATGGTCGTCTCCTGTTCGTCGCCACCGACCGGATCAGCGCCTTCGACCTGATCCTTCCCACCCCGATTCCCGACAAGGGGCGCGTCCTGACGGCGTGTTCGTTGCACTGGTTCGACTGGGTCGCCGACATCGTGCCGAACCACCTCGTGAGCGCCGACCGGTCGAGGTTCCCGTCCCCGTTCGACGACGACATCGATCTGGCAGGGCGGGCGATGCTGGTCCGGACCGCACGCGTGATCCCGATGGAATGTGTCGTCCGCGCGTACCTGGCCGGTAGCGGTTGGGCCCAGTATCGCGACTCGCGAGCCGTGTGCGGGGTCGGGCTCCCTGAAGGACTCACCGAGTCCTCCAAGCTCCCGGAGCCGATCTTCACCCCGACGACGAAGGCCGCCGAAGGGCACGATCTGCCGCTTACCCCGGATGAAGCGCGCGACCTCGTCGGTCGTGGGCTGTACGAGCGCCTGAAAGAGGTGGCCGTCGCCGTCTACGAGCGGATCGCAGCTGTGGCGCTCGAGAGCGGCATCATCGTCGCCGACACGAAGCTCGAGCTCGGTTTCGACGAGGAGACCGGCGACCTGACCTTGATCGACGAGGTGGGCACGCCCGACTCGTCCCGCTTCTGGCCAGCCGGCACCTACGAGCCCGGGCACGCGCAGCCCAGCTTCGACAAGCAGTTCGTCCGTGACTGGCTCGACGCGAGCGGTTGGGACCACGAGCCGCCCCCCCCTGAGCTGCCGGCCGACGTCGTCGAGGCGACGGCATCGCGTTACCGCGAGGCCTACGAGCGCCTGAGCGGCGAGCCGTTCGACGATCACCTCTGGCGGATGGGCGCAACGACATGACGACGTTCACCTTCGAGGTCGTGGTCACGCTGAAGCCGGGCCTGTCCGATCCGGCCGGAAAGGCGGTCGGATCGTCGCTTTCGGCGCTCGGGTGGACCAACGTGACCAACGCGAAGGTCGGCAAACACATCGTGCTCGATGTCGAGGCCGCCGACGAAGGCGCCGCGCGGGCGCAGGTCGACGACATGGCGACACGGCTGCTCTCGAACCCGGTCATCGAGGACTTCCGCATCGTCGAGGTCGCGGCCACGTGACGGCTGCCGTCCCGCGGATCGGAGTCGTCACTTTCCCGGGGTCGCTCGATGACCGCGACGCGCTCCGTGCCGTGGCCACGATGGGCGGTGAGCCCGTCTCCCTGTGGCACGCCGAGCACGACCTGCACGGCGTCGATGCCGTGGTGTTGCCCGGTGGTTTCTCCTACGGCGACTATCTCCGCGCCGGCGCCATCGCCGCCCGGGCGCCGCTGCTCGATCAGGTCGCCGCGTTCGCCGCCGTGGGGGGCTCGGTGCTCGGTATCTGCAACGGGTTCCAGATCTTGTGTGAGGCGGGTCTGCTGCCCGGCGCGTTGATCCGCAACCGGTCGCTGCGGTTCATCTGTCGCATCGTGACGCTCCGCGTCGAGACCGCGCAGACGGCCGTGACGCGCGGCCTCACGCCCGGGGAGACCCTGCAGATGCCCATGAAGCACGGCGAAGGACAGTGGGTCGCGACGCCCGAGCAGCTCGCGGATGTCGAGGAAGACGGGCTCGTGGTGTTCCGGTACAGCTCCGGTGAGGGGATCGTGGACGACGTGCACAACCCGAACGGCGCGACGAACAACATCGCAGGTGTCCGCAACGCCGTGGGCAACGTCGTCGGGCTCATGCCGCACCCCGAGCACGCGGTCGACCCCGACGTCGGACCGACCGGCGGGCAGGCGCTGTTCGCCTCGCTGCTGGAGGCCGCGCTCGAGGGGTCGCCTGCGTGATCGCCGGCGAGACGCCCCTGCACCGTTCGCTCGGGCTGGAAGACGACGAATACGACTCGATCGTCGCAACGCTCGGCCGCGTCCCCAACCGAACCGAGCTGGCCATGTACAGCGTGATGTGGTCAGAGCACTGTTCGTACAAGAGCTCGAAGATCCACCTGAAGACGTTGCCGACCGACGGACCCGCCGTGCTCGTCGGCCCGGGCCAAGACGCGGGCGCGATCGACGTCGGCGATGGCATGGCGGTCGTCTTCAAGCTGGAGTCGCATTCCCACCCCAGCGCGATCGAGCCGTACCAGGGCGCGGCCACGGGCGTCGGCGGCATCGTTCGCGACATCATCTCGATGGGCGCCAGGCCGGTGGCGCTGCTCGATCCGCTCATGTTCGGCCCGCTCACCGACGAGCGGAACCGGTGGCTCTTCGAAGGCGTGGTCGCAGGCATCGGCGGCTACGGCAACTGCATCGGTGTGCCGACGGTGGGCGGCGAGGTCCGCTTCGCCGACGCCCATTCGTCCAACCCCTGCGTGAACGTCATGTGCGTCGGGGTGGCACGCGCCGACGACCTCGTGACGGCCACGGCGCTCACGCCGCAGGCGGGCTCGGTCATGGTCCTGTACGGGGCGGCGACCGGACGTGACGGTATCGGCGGCGTCAGCATCCTCGCGAGCGCCACGCTCGAGGAAGATGCCGAGGTGTCGCGACCGTCCGTGCAGATCGGCGATCCGTTCGCCGAGAAGCTGCTCATCGAGGCCTCGCTCGAGCTGATCGCCACCGGTCTCCTCGAAGGCCTGCAAGATCTGGGCGGAGCCGGACTGTCGTGTGCGCTCAGCGAGTCGGCGTCGCGCGCGGGCATGGGCGCTCGCGTCGACCTCGATGCCGTGGCGCTCCGCGAGCCGGGCCTCGAGGCTTTCGAGGTGCTCACGAGCGAATCGCAGGAGCGCATGCTGGCGATCGTTCATCCGTCGAAGCTCGCTGCGGTGCAGGACGTGTGCGCGAAATGGGGGCTGGCGTCGTCGGTCATCGCCGAGCTCACCGCCGGCGACCGCCTGCAGATCCGATCGCACGACGAAGTGGTCGCCGACGTGCCGGCGCGGTCGCTCGCCGACGACGGGCCAACCTACGATCGTCCGGCGACCGCGCCGGCACCACCGCCGGGCGACGACCCGACCTTCCTGCCGTTCGACGGTGACGTGACCGACGCGCTCGTGATGCTGCTCGGATCGCCGTCCATCGCCAGCAAACGCTGGGCGTTCGAGCAATACGACCAGCTGGTGCTTGGCAACACCATCGTGGGGCCCGGCGCCGACGCGGCCGTGGTTCGCCTCGAGGGGACGCTGAAAGCGCTGGCCCTCTCGGTCGACGGCAAGGGGCGGTTCGGACGGCTCGACCCCTATCTCGGGGCGATGCACGCGGTGGCCGAGGCGGCGCGCAACGTCGCCGTCAGCGGCGCGAAGCCGGTGGCCATCACGAACTGCCTCAACTTCGGGAACCCGGAGCGACCCGAGGTGATGTGGCAGTTCATCGAGTCGATCCGGGGCATACGCGATGCGTGTGTGGCGCTCGGCACGCCGGTGACCGGCGGCAACGTCAGCTTCTACAACGAGAGCGGTGACAGCGCCATCGACCCGACGCCGGTGATCGGCATGGTCGGGTTGCTCGGCGACTACCGGCTCCGGGTCCCGAGCGCCTTCCCACGAGGGGGGCTTGCCGTGTGCCTGCTCGGCGAGACCTTCCCCGAGCTGGGTGGCTCCGAGCTCGCCGAGGTCGTCCTCGCCGAGACGGGTGGCCGACCGCCCGCGCTCGACCTGGACCGCGAGGTGGCGTTGCAGGCGCTGCTGTTGGGGGCGGCGAACGAGACCCTGCTGCAGAGCGCGCACGACTGCGCCGAAGGGGGTTTGGCCGTGGCGCTCGCTGAGTGCGCCATCGGCGCCGGCCAGGGTTTCGCGGTGGCGCTGACGGGCGATCTGCCCCCGCACGTGGCCATGTTCAGCGAGTCCGCCTCACGCGCCGTCGTATCGCTCGCGCGCGGCGACGAGGAGCGGCTGCGGGCGCTGGCAGCCGACCACGGGGTTCCGTTGGCTCGTATCGGCGAGACAGGAGGCCCTCGTGTGGTGATCGACGGCCTCGTCGACGTGACCGTCGAGCGACTCGCCGACACCTGGGAAGGGGCCATCCCCCGCCTCTTGGGTGCGGCGGTGTGACGGCAGCAGCATCGGCCATCCGGGCCGTGACCTTCGACTACTGGCAGACGCTCGTGGGCGAGCGCCCCGGCGACATGCGAGCGGGTCACATCGCCGCGCTACGCGCCTCGTTCGCTGATCGTGGTCATGAGGTCGACGCGGCGGCGCTCGAGGCCGCGTTCGAAGCCAACTGGCGGCACTTCGAGGACGTGTGGCGGGCGAACAGCGGCCAGCACACCGCCGCCGACGCCGCACGCTTCGTGGGCGCCCACCTGGGTCTGGATGTCGACGACGAGATCGTCGACCGGTTCGTCGACGATGTCCGTTCGGTGGGCGAGACGGTGCATCTCGAGCTGGCGCCCGGCATCAAGGAGGCGATCGCGACGCTCCATGGCGCCGGCGTCGGTCTCGCCATCGTGTGCGACGTGGGCATGACGCCGGCGCCCGTGCTGCGTGACAGGCTCGAGAGCCTCGGGCTGCTGGACGCGTTCGATGCGTGGTCGTTCTCCGACGAGACGGGGGTGTTCAAGCCGGCGAGCGAGGCGTTCACCCCCGCCCTGGCCGGCCTGGGAGTCGTCGATCCCTCCACCGCCGCGCACGTGGGCGACAACCCCCGCACCGACGTGGCGGGTGCGCTCGCCATGGGCATGACGGCCGTCCGGTACACCGGGCTGCTCCACACGCGCCCGGGTTTCGTCCGGCGGGTCGCCGACGCCTTGCCCGAAGGGCCCGTCGATGCGAGCGATGAGACGGCGATCGCGTGGGCCACCGCGCCGCGCGAGCCGGAAGAGGCGCACCTCGTCATCGACGACCATCGCGACCTCGCCGGCGTCCTGGGCATCGCCTGACGCGGGGACCCCGTCGGTCGTTCCATCTCACACGGACCACCCCCGCCACGTTGTTCCGGTTGTGGTTGACTCGCCGACCGTGGCCCTTCCGCCGTTCCGAGACGTCGTAGACGAGCACCGCGCGCTCGTCTGGCGGTTCCTCGCGGTGGCCGTGGGTCGCGATGACGTGGACGACGTGGCCCAGGAGACGTTCCTCGCGGCACTCCGTGCCTACCCTCGGTGCAACGACGCGACGCATCTCGACCGGTGGCTGCTCAAGATCGCGTCGCGGAAGGCGATCGACCACCATCGCCGGACCGCTCGGTCGCCGCACGCCATGGCCGAGGTTCCCGAGGAGCCGGCGGCGCGCGTTCCCGACGGCGACGACGGGTTGTGGGCGGCGGTCGCGGGGCTCCCCGCGAAACAGCGCGCCGCGGTGGTGCTCCGGCACGTGCTCGACCGACCGTACGACGAGATCGCGTGGCTGCTCGCCTGCAGCCCCGACGCGGCCCGCGCCAACGTCGCCGCCGGTCTCAAACGACTCCGAGAGGTGATCACATGAGCGACCCCGTTCGACGTCTCGCCCGCCTCGTCCCACGTACAGAGGCACGGACGGCGAGCGCCGATCTCGCGGCCCAGGTGGCCGACCTCGCCGCGGCCGCGGGCCGGCTCGACGTGGCCCTCGCCGAGGTCGAGAGTCCCATCGGTTCCCTCTTGGTAGCGGTGACCCCCAGGGGGCTCGTGCGCGTCGCGTTCGAAGACGAAGATCGCGACCTGGTGCTCGACGATCTTGCCCGCCGCGTGTCGCCCCGCATCCTCGCCGCCGCCGCCGCGACCGACGAGGTTCGGCGGCAGCTCGACCAATACTTCGAGGGCGGGCGCCGGCGGTTCGACGTGCGCGTCGACCGTCGCCTCATGACCGCGTTCACCAGGCAGGTCCTGCGCCGGACCGCCCGCGTCGGGTTCGGCGAGGTCGCGACCTACGGCCAGATCGCGGCCGCCATCGGGCGGCCCCGGGCGGCTCGCGCGGTCGGCGCCGCGCTCGGCGCCAACCCCGTGCCCATCGTCGTGCCGTGCCACCGTGTGATCGGCAGCTCGGGCAGCCTCATCGGCTACGCGGGCGGCCTCGACCGCAAGACGACGCTGCTCCGGCTCGAGGGCTCGCTCCCAGGTTGATCGATCATGCCCGACCAGAGACCTCGGGCGGGTAGTGACATCCGTCACGGCATGGTCGACACGATCGCGGTTCGATACGCGGGTCATGAGTGCTGGACAGCCATATATGGCGTATGGCATCATCGCGCCCGTGGAGAAGACCACGGTGTATGTGGACGCCGAGCACCAGCGACGTCTCCGCGCCCTGGCGAGACACACCGGCCGTCCCCAGGCCGAGCTGATCCGCGAGGCCCTCGGGCTGTACCTCGACGCCCGTGAGGAGCACCGGTTGCCGTCGTGGGTGGGCATCGTTCGCGACGGTCCCGGTACCGACGCGTCCACCATCAAAGACGACGTGCGCCACGCGCTGGCGTCGCCCGCCGACGGTGGGCGCTCATGATCACGCTCGACGCCTCCGGGGTGGTGGCGCTCCTCAACCCCGGTGACCGTTTCCACACGACAGCCGCGCGCACCCTCGTGGCCTCCTCGACGCCCGTGGTGCCCGCGCAGATCCTCTCCGAGCTGACTTTCGCCATCGCCCGGCAGCTGGGCGAGTGGGTCGTCGCACCGTTCCTGCGTGGCTTCGAGACCGGGAGCCCGTTGCTCGACTGTGCCGACACCGATCTGCCCCGCATCGTGGAGCTGCTCGAGCGTTACGCCGACCAGGGTCTGGGCTTCGCCGACGCCGCGGTCGTCGCCTGTGCCGAGCGCCACGGGGGTCAGATCCTGAGCTTCGACCGGCGTGAGCTCGACGTGGTCGCTCGCGACGTCCCCATCACCATCGTTCCCTGAGGGCCGCCGACCGGCCGCTACACTGAGGCCCTCGATGGGTGCCGAATCGCCGAAAGACGAGTGCGGGCTCTTCGGCGTATGGGCACCGGGCGACGACGTCGCCCGCCTCACCTACTTCGGCCTGTTCGCACAGCAACATCGCGGGCAGGAGTCGGCCGGGATCGCCGTCGGCGACGGTCACGACATCTTGGTCTACAAAGACCTCGGGCTGGTCAGCCAGGTCTTCAACGAGGCCACGCTGACGACGCTGCACGGTGACCTGGCCATCGGTCACAACCGCTATTCGACGACCGGCTCCAGTACGTGGGAGAACGCACAGCCCGTCTTCAAGACCGACGGCCAGCATTCAGTGGCGCTCGGCCATAACGGGAACCTGGTGAACACACCTGATCTGGCCGTCCGCGCCGGGGCGCGCAGCACGGCGAGCACCGATTCCGACCTGGTTACCACGCTTCTCGCCGCCGAGCTGCCCGCGAGAGGGCTTGAGCAGGCCGCGATGCGTGTCCTGCCGACCCTCGAGGGCGCGTTCTGCCTCGTCTTCATGGATGAGCGGAGCGTGTACGCGGCCCGCGACGCCCACGGCGTCCGGCCGTTGTCCATCGGCAGGTTGCCGAACGGCTTCGTCATCGCCTCCGAGACGTGTGCGCTCGACATCATCGGTGCGACGCTCGTGCGCGACGTGGAGCCCGGAGAGCTGGTGCGGATCGACGACCGGGGCCTGCACTCGGTGCGCTTCGCCGAGAGCCCGAAACGCTCGCTCTGCGTGTTCGAGTTCGTGTACCTGGCACGGCCGGACAGCAGGATGCGCGATCGCAGCGTGCACGAGGCGCGACGTGAGATGGGACGTCGTCTCGCCGTGGAGCACCCGGCCGACGTGGACATGGTCATCGCGGTCCCCACAACGGGCCGTTCGGCCGCGCAGGGGTTCAGCGAGGTCAGCGGCATCCCGTACGGCGACGGCCTCTACAAGAACAACTACGTCGGGCGCACGTTCATCGAGCCCTCGCAGGCTCTGCGCGACCTCGGTGTCAAGCTGAAGCTCAACCCGCTTCCGGACTCCATCCGCGGCAAGCGTCTCGTGGTCGTCGACGACTCCATCGTGCGAGGTACGACCACGAAGCAGATCGTGCTCGCGCTCCGCGAGGCGGGGGCGACCGAGGTCCACATCCGCATCACCTGCCCGCCGATCCAGTGGCCGTGTTTCTACGGCATCGACATGCCCACCAGACAGGAGTTGATCGCCGCCGACCTCTCCGTCGAGCAGATCGAGAGCTACGTGGGGGCCGACTCGCTCGGCTACCTCTCGCTCGACGGCATGGTCGAGGCGGCGGGCGGCGACAAGCAGAGCTTCTGCCGGGCGTGCTTCGACGGTGACTACCCGATCGCGGTGCCCGAGGGTGCCGGCAAGTTCGTGCTGGAAGATCAGCTCCGGCTCCCGACGGCGTGAGCGACGCTTACCGGGCCGCGGGCGTCGACTCCGAGGCCGCAGCGAAGGCTGTCGCGTTGATCGGCGACCTCGCCGCGCGAGCCCGCCGGCCGGAGGTCGCCGGCGATATCGGCGGGTTCGCGGGGCTCTTCACCATCGGCGACGGGAAGCTCCTGGCCGCGGCGACCGATGGCGTCGGGACCAAGCTCGAGCTCGCGCGTATGACCGGACGGCTCGACACGGTGGGGGTCGACCTCGTCGCCATGTGTGCCGACGACGTCGTGTGCACCGGCGCCGAGCCGTTGTTCTTCCTCGACTACTTGGCGGTCGGCCGGGTGGAGCCGGAACGCGTGGCCGCGGTGGTCGGGGGTGTCGCCGAGGGCTGCCGCCGTGCGGGATGCGCGCTGCTCGGGGGCGAGACCGCCGAGCACCCCGGGGTCATGGGCGACGATCAGTTCGACCTCGCGGGCTTCTGTGTGGGCGTGGTCGACCACGACGCGCTGCTCAGGCCCGAACGGGTCCGCGAAGGCGACGTCGTGATCGGGCTGCCGTCGAGCGGCGTGCACGCCAACGGGTTCTCGCTGATCCGCGCATCGCTGCTCGCCGAACGCGACCTCACCGACGTGCCGCCCGAGCTAGGCCGGTCGCTCGCCGAGGAGCTGCTCGAGCCCTGCCGTATCCACACACCCACGGTGCTGGCGTTGCATCGAGCCGGTCTCATCAACGCCGCAGCGCACATCACGGGCGGGGGACTCCACGAGAACGTCCCGCGTGCGCTGCCTGCCGGCTTGGGCGCCCGCATCGAGCGAGGCTCATGGGTCGAGCACCCGATCTTCGGGCTCATCCGGTCGGCCGCGGCCGCGACGGACGACGACATGTTCTCGACCTTCAACATGGGGATCGGCATGGTGCTGGTCGTGGCGCCCCACCTCGCCGACGAGGTGGTGGCATCGGCCGAAGGGGCGGTCCGCGTGGGGTCCGTGGTCGGCGGGCCGGGCGTCGCGATCGTGTGAACTTCGGAGCCGGGCCTACGGTTCCGGCCCATCCGTGCCGTAACCAAGGGTGATGCAGAACGGTTCGGGTCCCCCCCGGGTGCTCGTCGTCGACGACGAGCCGCAGGTCGTGTGGATGCTGCAGCTCGCGTTGACGGCCGAGGGGTTCGCCACGGTCGCCGCCCACGACGGCATGGAAGCCCTCGCGCAGCTCGAACGCCACAACCCCCATGTGCTCGTGCTCGATCTGATGATGCCGCGCATGGATGGATGGTCGGTGCTGGCGGCGCTCGCCGAGGTGTCGCCCGCACGCCGGCCGCGGATCGTGATGCTCAGCGCCTTGTCGAGCGAGGCCGAGCAGCGGAGGGCGCTCGAGGCCGGCGCCGACGCCTTCGTGACGAAGCCGTTCGACATGGACGACCTGATCACGTTGCTCCACCGGTTCTCGCCGGCAGGCCGGGTGGGCCCGCGCCGCCCGCTCAGTGCGTGAAGCGCTGGTGTCCCTTCGGAACCACGGTGGTGCCGACCGCCTTCAGCGTCACGATGGGCTCGTCCAAGAACTCGGCGGCGCTCTCGGAGATGTCCGTGCGGGCAGCTCCCACCTTGGTGATCTCGAACTCGCATCGGCGCGAGGTGTTGCCGGTGCTCACGATGGCTCCGCGGGCTTCGATCCAGTCGCCGGCATACAGCGGGGCGAGGAACTCGACCGACTCGTAGGCTCGGAACAGCCCCTCGTCGCCGTCGTAGCGCATCGCCAGCTCGGTGATGAGGTCGCCGACGATCTTGAGCTGCGTCGCGCCGGCGACCAGGTTGCCCCCGTAGTGCGCGTCTTCCTGGCCGAGTCGCAGCCGGATCATGGCGGTAGGCAGCTCGCTCACGGTTCCCTCCATCGGGCTCGCCCCGATCACGTGTTTGGTTCGGGGATGACCTTGCCGTGTCGCACGCCGCGCGCGGGCACCCGTGCCTCGGTGCCGTCCTTGCGGCGAACGAAGTAGGTCGCCGCGTCGTCGTCCCACCGCTCGAACACACCTGCGACTTCGGACACGAAGCCGTTCGGCAGCTCGAACTGGAACGTGACCCGTCGGCCGACGTCGTCGGGCGTGACCAGGTTGGTCCCCTTCATGCGGGCGGCATCCTACCGGTCACAACCGCAGGACCGCCTCGGCGGCCAGCCGGAACAGCAGCTCGCGACCCTCGGTGTGCTCGTCCCACCCGCGGTCGTCCCACGCGTCGCCCGACAGGTCGTCGCCCGCGTACAGCAGCTGGCCCACCGTCACGCCCCGGAACCTCGCCACCGCGAACAGCGCCGCCGCTTCCATCTCCACGGTGAGGCAGCCCTCCGCGACCCGGCTGGCGAGCTTGTCGCGTGTCTCGCGATAGATGGCGTCGGTGGTCCACGTGGTGCCCACGACGTGGGGCACGTGGTGAGCCTCGAGGGTGGCGACGATCGCCGCGACGGCTTCAGGCGACGGCGCCACCGTCCGGGTCGGGGCCAGGTAGTGGTAGCTCGTTCCTTCGTCGCGGACCGCGGCGGTGGGGACGATCACGTGACCAAGCGTCACGTCGGGCACCAACACACCTGCGCCGCCGCACACCACGAACGCCGAACACCCGCGCGCGATGAGCTCCTCCATGAAGCCGGCGGCGAGCGGCGCACCCACACCGGGATGCACCAGGGCCAGCCGCTCGCCGCCGAAGGTCAGCTCCCACACAGGGTTCTGGCCGATCTCGGACACCAAGACGTCGATCTGCCGGCCGTCGTGGTCGCGCACCACCTTCTCGATCACGTCGTTGAAGAAGCACAACACGACGCGGCGCGGCACGTCGATGGGATCGATCACCTCGCCGGGCTCGATCACCGCGGTGGGCGCCGGGTCGAACTCGAGGATCGGAGCGTCGGCAGCAGTTGGGCCGGTGATGAGCTCGGCCATGGGATCCATGGGCTCAGCGCCCTTGGAACCGAGGCTCGCGCTTGTCGATGAAGGCGTGGGCGGCCTCGTCGGCGTCGGCCGTCTGGGCGAGCATGGCGTAGCCGTAGCGCTCTATGAGCAGGCCGGCATCGCGTGACGCGCCCGCCGCAGCGTCGGTCGCCGCTTTCGCCACGCGCACCGCCAGGGGCGGGAGCGTCGCGAGCCGCTCCGCCATCTCCAGCGCCCGATCGAGGGCGGCACCCTCCTCGACCACCTCGGACACCACGCCGAACCGGAGCGCCTCATCGGCGTCGAACCGGTCCCGCAGCAAGATGAGCTCCTTCGCTCTGCCCGGGCCCACCAGACGGGTCAGCGCGACGGTGCCGCCCGACGAGGGCACGATCGCGATGTCCACCTCGGGCAGGCCGAACACGGCCGTCGCGTCGGCCACGCGGAAGTCGCACGCGAGCGCCAGCTCGAACCCACCACCCAAGCAGTAGCCGTGGATGGCCGCGATGGTCGGCTGCGGAAGGCGCGCCAAGCGGTCGAACACGTTCCCGCGCTCCTCGTAGTAGGCGAGGATCGAGCCCGGATCTTGGTCGGGGAACTCGCTCACGTCGGCACCGGCGGAGAACGCCCGCCCCGCGCCCGCGACGACGACGCAGCCGGCCTCGCGGACCGTGGCGGACCCGAGCACCTCGTCGAGCGCCCCTTCGAGGGCGTGCGACAACGCGTTGAGCTTGGCGGGGCGATGGAGGGTCAACAGGGTCGTCGAGCCGCGGCGCTCGACGAGCAGCACCTCGTCCATCAGCCGAGCTTCGCGATCGTGCCGTCGGGTGGGGCGGGATAGAAGTCGGGGTGAGCGGCCCACGCCAAGATCTCGACACCGTCGACGAGGCGAGGGCCGGGTCGCGAGAAGAACGAGGTAGCGTCTACCGCGAACACGTTGCCGTTGCGAGCCGCGGGCGTGTCGGCGAACTCCGCCTGGCCGATGAAGCTCGGCGCTTCGTCCTCCGCCTCTTCGAGGTAGTAGCCGCACGGCATGAACACCACGACCTCCGGCGCGGCGTCGCGCACCTCGTGCCAGGCGACGGGTCGCGCGGGCTGGCCCTTGTCGGCCAGCACGGGAGTCCCACCCACCGCTTCGACCATCTCGGGTACCCAGTGGCCGGCCGAGATGGGCGGCTCCGACCACTCGAGGGCGAACACGCTCACCGACGGCACACGCGTGGCCGTCTCCTTCACCGCGGCGATGCGGGCGCGCAGCGAGGTCGTGAGCTCGATCGCCGCCTCCTTCCGCTCGAGCACCACGCCGACCTCCTCGATGGACGCGAACACGTCATCGAGGGTGTTCGGATCGAGCGACACCACCTTGGCTTCGGGCAGGCCGATCTGGTCGAGAGCCTGCTGGACCTGTCCGCTGGGCACGGCGCAGACACGGCAGAGGTCCTGTGTGAGGATCACGTCGGGTCGTTCGCGGCGAAGCAGATCCGTGTCGAGCTGGTACAGCGGGGAACCGTCGCTCAGACGCTCTCGCACGGCGGCGTCCACCTGATGGGCCGTCTGGAGCCGGCCCTGGGGCAGGGTGCTCCGAGACACCACGGGCTTCGTCACCGCATCGGCAGGGTAGTCGCACTCATCGGTCACGCCGACCAGATCGGCGCCCAAGCCCAGCGCGTAGACGATCTCGGTGGCGGACGGCAGCAGCGAGGCGATCTTCATCGAGGCAGCCCTCCCAAACGTTCCGCGGACTCTAGCAGTGCCACCAATGCGGTCAGCGCGCGGCCGGCCGCGCCGCCGTCGAGCACCCGGTGGTCGAACGTCATCGACAGCGTCACGGCCGGCCGCGCGACCACGTCGCCGGCGACGACGAGGGCGCGCGGCGCGATGACCCCGATCGCGAGCGTCACGGCGGTGCCCGGCGCCAAGATCGGCGTGCCGGCTTCGCTGCCGTAGGAGCCGGTGTTCGACACCGCGATGGTCGCCGCGGCGAGCCGATCCGGCGGGAGCGTCCCGGCACGAGCCTGCTCGGCCAGCGAACGGATCTGCTCGGCCAGTGCCGCGATACCGAGCGTGTGCGCGTCACGCACGACCGGCACGACGAGGCCGCGCTCGGTATCGGTGGCGATCCCCACGTGCACCGAGCGATGCACGTCGACGTGGTCGCCGCCCCACGACGCGTTGATCGAGCGGTGTTCGCCGACGATCGCGGCGATCGCGGCAACCACCACCGGCAGGGGCGACACGCCGAGCGACGACCGGAACCCCTCGAGCGCCGTGCAGTCGGCGGTGCGGAACGTCGTGACGTGGGGGATGGCGGCCTGTCGTTCGAGGTTCGCCGCGATCGCCCTTCGGGTGGGTGTCAGCTCGACCCGATCGGCGTCGAGATGGACGCTCGGCCCCGCGGCTGCCCGCACGTCGTCGACACCGACGCGTCCGTCGTGGCCGGTCCCCACGACGGACGGCAGCTCGACCCCAAGCTCCTTCGCGAGCTTGCGGATCGCAGGGGTCGCGCGAACCCCCGACGACACGGGGCCCCCATCGGCCACCGTGAACGTCACCAATGCCGATCCCACGGGTACGTCCTCGTCGATGGCCGCGTGCAGCCGCGCCACCGTCCCCGCGAACGGCGACGGGATCTCGACGACCGCTTTCGCGGTCTCGACCTCGACGAGTGGTTGGTTCAACGCGACCTCGTCGCCTTCGGTCACGAGCCAGCTGACCACCCGTCCCTCCTCGAGGCCCTCCCCCAGATCGGGCATCGCGAACACGCGCTCGGCCATCAGTAGGACACCACCCGGCGGGCCGCGGCCGCGATACGTGCGACGCTCGGGAGGTAATGCTCCTCGAGCGAAGCTGGGGGATACGGAGCGTCCCACCCCGTCACCCTTACGACGGGCGCAGCCAGGGAGTCGAAGGCGAGGTCCATCACGCGGGCCGCGACCTCGGCGCCCATGCCGAGCGTCCGGGGCGCTTCATGCACCACCACGATCTTGCCGGTCTCCCGGGTGCACCGTGCGAGCAGGTCGTCATCGAGCGGTGCGAGCGAGCGGAGGTCGACGACGCGTGTGCCGATGCCTTCACCGGCCAGCAGCTCCGCCGCCTCGAGGCATCGCATCACCATCGCGCCGTAGGTGATGACCGTGAGGTCGTCGCCGTCGCGCACGACACGACCGACGCCGATCCCGGGTCCATCGACCGACAGGTCGCCTTCCTCTTTCGCCCAGTAGCGCGCTTTCGGTTCCAGGACGACGACCGGGTCGGGGTCGTCGATCGCCGCACGCAACAGGGTGTAGCCGTCGAGCGCCGCCGACGGCGTCACGACCTTCAAGCCCGCCGTGTGTACGTAGTAGGTCTCGGGGCTCTCACCGTGGTGCTCCTTGCCCTTGATGCCGCCGAACGAGGGGATCCGCAGCGTGATGGGCATGTCGACCCTGCCACGCGTGCGCATCCGCATCTTCGCCACGTGGTCGATCACCTGCTCGAGCGCGGGGTAGCTGAACGCGTCGAACTGCAGCTCCACCACGGGTCGCCAGCCGCTCATGCAGAGCCCCACGGCTGCACCGACGATGGCGGCCTCGCTGATGGGGGTGTCGAAGACCCGCCTGTCGCCGTGGGTCCGCTGCAGACCGTCGGTGACGCGGAACACACCACCGGACCGGCCGACGTCTTCACCGAAGACCAGGACTCGTTCGTCGGCGCCGAGCGCATCGTCGAGGGCCCGGTTGAGCGCACCGCTCAGCGTCCACGTGCTCACGCGAGCGCCTCGTCGCGGTGCGTCTGCCACGAGGCAGGGGGCGCCGCGAAGACCCAGTCGAGCATCCACTCCCGTGGCGGCGACCCTTGTGATGTCACACCCGTGCGCACCTCCATGGCGAACGCATCGGCCTCAGCCCCGTACCCGGCGACGACCTCATCGTCGGCACGGCCGGTCGCCGCCATCCATGCGCCGAACCGGACGATGGGGTCGAAGACGCGGGCGCGCTCGACGTCGGCGTCAGCGCGATACCTCGTAGCGTCGTCGGCGGTGGAATGTGCACCGATGCGGTACGTCATGGCCTCGATCAACGTCGGGCCGTCGCCGGCACGGGCGCGGGCGACGGCGTCGCGGGTGGCCGCGTACACGGCGAGCACGTCGTTGCCGTCGATCCGCACGCCGGGCAGCCCGTAGCCTTCGGCTCGACGCCAGATCTCGCCCGATGTCTGCGACGCGGTCGGCACGCTGATCGCCCACCCGTTGTTCTGACAGAACAGCACGAGGGGCAGCTTCCACACACCGGCGAGGTTGGCGCCTTCGTGGAAGTCCCCTTCGCTCGTGGAGCCGTCACCGAAGTAGGCGATGGTGATCTCGGCCGAACCGTCGAGCTGCTGCCCCAAAGCGAAGCCAGCGGCGTGCGGGATCTGCGTGGCGATGGGGATGCAGATGGGCCCGAACCTCGTGGCCCGCGGGTCGTACGGACCACCGTGCCACGTGCCGCGGTGATACCACAGGTACCGGACCGCATCGACGCCCCGGACCAGCGCGACGGCCAGCTCACGGAAGGTGGGGAAGACCATGTCGGCGGGCCCGAGCGCGAACGCCGAGCCGACCTGCGCAGCCTCTTGACCCTCGAAACCGGGGTAGACGGTCAGCTCACCTTGACGTTGCAGGGCGATGCATTCGCTGTCGAGCCGGCGAGCCACGATCATCCATCGGAGCACCGCTCGCAGCTCGTCGTCGTCGAGGCCGACGTCGGTGTCGCCCACCGGGGTGCCGTCGGGTGCCAGCACCCGCGCCGGCGCGGTGCCTGACCAATGATCGGGTGCATCCAACGGCTCAGCTCCAGTCCCAGGATGCCGAGAGGATAGGGGAACGTCTGCTCGTTAGACTCGCAACCCATGGTGCCGTCCGCCTATCTCCGCGTGTTCCAGCCGCTCGACGGGTTCGAGCGCGATGAACAGCTGCACTGGGAGCGGTACCTGTTGACCGGCGGCGCTCGCGACCGCGGCCGGCTCCGCTTCGCCGACCACCTCACCGGCGACCACATCGGGCTCCTCGCTCCCGCCGATGGCGACAACGCCGACGTGCGCGTGGTGGATGGTCGCACGTACCTCTCTCCCTGGCGGATGCGGATGCGCGTGCTCGCTGCGATCGTGGACCTGCGTGAGGCCGAGCCGACCGAGCTGACCGGTCGCATGGTCCCGAAGAGGGAGGCTCGCCGCGCCCGCCGCGAGCTCGCTCGGCACCGGCGTCGCGACCCGCACGCCGTGGCGTTCGTGCACCAGAGTCCCTGGCACGTGCCCATCCGTTGGTTCGTGTTGTTCCAGGGTGGCGAACGCACCATGGCCGAAGACGAGCAGGGGCGTCTGCGCCTGCGGTACACCACGACGACGAGGCGAGCGATGCGTCGCGCCGAGGATGCCATCCCGGTGCTGCGCAGATCCGACCTCGGGCCGATCGGCGAGATGCTCGTGGACCTCCACCAATGGATGGCCGTCTTCGATCGGCGGTCGATCCTCGAGCTCGACTACGGCGAGCTCTGCGACTTCTTGACCTGGGACGAGCTCGACGACGATCGGAGCGCCGATGACGTTCAGGGGGCCATCGAAGCCCTGTCGCGCCACGAGTACCCACAGGCTGCCGATGCCTATCAGGGCGTGTTGAGCCGATGGGCTGAGGTCCGCGGACACGAGTTGCTGAACTGAGGGGCTGCGGCGGCCGCTAGCTCGTGAGCCGCACGAGCAGGTCGTCCCAGGCGCGCAGGTACGCGTCGACGTCGTCATCGGTCGCCGGAACGGGTACGACCGGCCCGGCACCCACGATCGCCTCCCAGACCCCGCGGTTGGCCATCCAGCTCCTGATGAGCCGCGCGAGCAGATCGTCGGCGACCGTCCTGCCCTCGGCAGCCGTTCGGATCGGCGTGGGAGCGAACGTGTAGCCGGCCCGCGGACCCAGGTGGTGGATGTGCCACGGCAACCCGACCCGCGACACCGCGTCGCGCATGCCACCGGCGAGCTTGGCACCCAGCCGTTGCGTCGATGCGTAGGCATCGGGCGTGAGCACCTCGAGCATGGTCGCCCTCGCGGCCGCCATGGACAACGCATTGCCGAACAGCGTGCCACCGGTGGCCACCATCGGGGAGCGTTCTCCGTCGGGACCTTTGAGCTGCAGGAGCACCGCCCCTACGTCGTCGGTCATCCCCCAGGCGCCGAACGGCACACCAGCCGCGATCGACTTGCCGGCCGTGACGATGTCTGGCTCGAGACCCCACAGCGCCGTGAGCCCGCCCGGGCCGCCCACCTGCGTGTGGGTCTCGTCGAGGGCCAGCAACGTGCCGTGCGCGCGGGTCAACGCACGCAAGCTCGCATGGAAGCCGTCGTCGGGGAGCACGAGCCCGACGTTGTTCGTGAGCGCCGGCTCGGTGAGCACGATGGCGACGTCGCGGTCCGCGAGTGTGCGCTCGAGCGCCTCGACGTCGTTGAACGCCACGATGGCCGTATGCGATGTGACATCGGCCGGCAGCCCGTGTTCCTCGGGTACGACCGCGCCCGCGGAGTCGAGCTCGACGAGGGGGTCGTCGAAGTGCCCGTGGTACTTGCCGTCGAACAGCAGCACGGTGTCTCGCCCCGTCGCAACGCGCGCCACACGTATCGCCTCGACGTTGGCCTGTGAGGCCGATGACGTGTATTGCCATTTCGCCAGCCCGAACCGGCGGGAGAGCTCCTCGCTCACCTCGATCGCGTCTTCCGTCGGCAGCAGGAACTGGTTGCCACGCGACATGACGTCGCTCACCGCCCGCACGACCGGCTCCGGACCGTAGCCACAGAACATCGACAGGTCGGCGATGTTGAAGTCGCTGTACGTGAAGCCGTCGACGTCGGTGAATCGAGCCCCACGCCCCTCCGCGACCCACAACGGCAGGTGGTGATAGCTCCCCCGATGCCACGCCATGGGCACCCCGTTGGGCATGACGTCCCACGCCCGGGTCCACAGCTCCGCTGATCGGGGACGTGCCGAGTGGAATCGGGCGTCTTCGGCGTCCTTCAGCTCACGAACGAGCGCACGGTCGACGGTGGGGTTCGCCGGGTCCGACACAGCGCGGAGTGTAGGCGGGGGCGTCGCGGGTCGTGGCCAGGGGCAGATTCGAACTGCCGACACCGCGGTTTTCAGCCGCGTGCTCTGCCAACTGAGCTACCTGGCCCGGGCCGGTAGAAAACCTGGCAGAGATCGCCACCGAGGTCATCACCAGCGCGTTCGAGTGTAGCGAGAAGCTCTCAGCCGTGCCCCAGCAGGCGCCGGGTGATGAGCGCCCCGAACCGGGGCTCGACCTGGGCGGTCATGGCGGCCGCGGCGAGCACGTTCCCGATCAACCAGACGTCCGTGATCGGTCCGACGCCCCCGGGCACCGGAGTGATCGCCTCCGCCTTGGCCGAGACCGAGGGCAGATCCAGGTCACCCGTGAGGAACACCTCGCCCGAGTGGAGGTCCTGGACGGCGTTGGTCCCGACGTCGACGGCGATCACACCGTCGCGCACCATGTCCCCATGTATCAGTCCTGGTTCACCGGCTGCAGCGATCAGGATCTCGGCGCGTAGCGTGTAGTCAGCCAACTGGCCCGCTTCGGACGTCTTGCTGTGACACATGACCACCGTCGCGTCGCGCTGTAGGCCGAGCAACGCAAGTGGCTTGCCGACGCTCGTAGACCTCCCGACGATGACGAGCGTCTTCCCCCTGTAGAACGTGGACGGGTCCGCTTCGCGCGAACGAACGTAGGCGTCCAGCAGATAGAAGCACGCCGCGGGTGTGGACGGGATGAAGCGCGGTGTGCCGATCGCGAGGAGTCCGAGGTTCCACGGGTGGATGCCCTCCACGTCCTTGCGCGGATCCACGGCCGCGAACACCGTGTGCTCCGGGATGTGAACAGGGAGGGGCCGTAGAACGAC
>Ga0247727_10004005_pt1 | contig 31836 bp, 16 predicted proteins | sample WisWelCaveWW1625_FD_202498 | JGI IMG/M metagenome (GOLD analysis project Ga0247727, IMG submission 202498) | Biofilm microbial communities from Wishing Well Cave, Virginia, United States - WW16-25 | ecosystem: Environmental > Aquatic > Deep subsurface > Groundwater > Cave microbial mat | place... | reverse complement strand
TCGCCACCCCAGCGACGCAACCAAACAAAGAATTCATTCTCCAACAAATGCTCTAGCATTGTCGTTATGAAAAACGCGCGCGCAAAAGTTACCCACAAAAACTCCGTTCCTTCGGTTGACGCGCATGGGCTCGGGCGGGACAGAGACGCAAAGTTAGCGCAAAGTTTTTTCTTTTGCCTTTCTTTGCGATGGCTCTGCGCCTTTGCAGCTTTGCGTGCGTTTTTGATTTTTCTTAAGCCACACGATGAACATGCCACGCCAATGACGTTTTGAATTTTAAGGAACTTCCCCGGCGCTTGGCATACCTCTAAAAACAAGGCGTTGGTTCCAGTGCTAGGGAAGTTTCTTACAGACAAGCTGAGGAGGAGTTACAAATCAACCCGTAACGAGTATAACACAATCGCCGCCAATGGCAAGCGACCCTCAAAAAATCTTCAACGAAATCATGAACTCTTTTGCGGCGCGCTGCCGCGCTGCGAAGGCCGCTGCGTAGCCGAGGGAAAAAGTGGAATTCAAATTGGAAAACAGCACAAGGTTGAAATCAAGTTGAGCACCAGCGTTGAGAAATTCTTGGCGAGCGGTTTCATCGTCAAGATTGGTTGCGAGGCCGGTGGCGAACAATGCCAAACGCGTCCAACGGCAATACCATGCCGGAACTCCAAGCCGCCGAAAGCGCAACGGCGGCAGAGTCCATTCGAGCATGAGCTTGCTGAAATTCGTTCCGCCGATGCGATTCAACTCCGCGCCGGGGAAGCTGTAGTATTCACGAAAGCGTTGATACGGCAAGTGGTCGATCCAGTTATTGCCGAAGCCGCCGAAATAGAAATTCGCAAACGGCTCTTCGCGCTCGCCGGGCGCATATCCCGCTGCAGCGCGCAACCACAATGATGAATGCGCGAGCGGCAGCAATGTGCCGTGATCAAGCGTGGCAAAAAAGTGGGGGTAAACTTTTTCGTTGATCAGACTCGTTTCAGAGAGCAATTGCCATTTGACGCCTTTCTCAAACTCCACAGCGCCCAACGGCTTCGCGAGCGCTTGCTGCGTGAAGCCCGCGTTGAAGTAGAAAGCCTTGTCGAATGAAGCGGCGACGTTTTGATACTGCGGCAAACGCTCCAATCCGCCGTAGCCCGCAAGCTCGAAATGATAAGCGGTGTGATACGAACCGGTGCCGGATTCATCGAAGGTGAGATATTTGTCGTATTGCAACGCGGCCGAGTAGCCTTTGCGGCTGCGCTTCGTGGGGCCGAAGAGATCATAGAAATCGCCGCCGTTATAGCGCGCGCGCAATTTAAATTGCCAATAGCGAAAATCCAAACCCACGTGCAAACGCTCGCTTGCGGGCAAAACTTGTTGCGGCGAATATGAAGCCGTGAGGCTCAAATCGCTGAAGCGCAGCGGATTGCCGAATTTGACGCGCACCCCTCCTGCCGCGAAATCTTTATAGCCTTCGATGATCGGATAAATCGAATTGAGCTTCGTGTTCGCAAGTATGCCGTAGCGTTTGGGTTTCATGCTGCTCGAATCCAACACGATGCTCGAAGGCGGCGGCAGCTTCCAACTCTGCAACACCGGATGTCGCGCAATGACCTCGTTCCCGAGAAAGCGTATGGCATTGACGTACTCAGGCTTGCGGTTCGGCAACATCACCGGAAGAAAACCTTTACCGGTATAACACATCGCAATCAATGAATCTTCGGAAACGGGCACGGGCCGGAAGAAGCCGGTTTCGGCGTTGCTCACGATCTCCATCTCGTTGCGGCTGAAGTCATAGCGATAAATATTCGAGACGCCAGAGTAATAAGAAGAGCCAAATAAAAATTTTCCGTCGGCTGAAAAAGCAAAATTCTCCGGCGAGCTGAACTCAAAATCAAACAGAGTGACAGACGAGCTGTCGTCGCTCAAAAGTTTTTGCGTGTTCCATTGCACGAGCTTTTGGCGGCCATTCACCGCGGTGCGCGAGGCCACGAGCGAGTTGCCATCGGGCGAGAGCGCGAGGTCATACACATCCTGCCCGTATGGAAACGTCACGACCTGATTCCATTCGCGATAAGGATAGGGCACACGCACGAGCGTAGAGAGACCGAGCGAATGGCGAATGCCCCACAGCGAACGGTCGGCATGATTGAAGGCGAGATCGCCAATGCGCGCGCTTTTGAGCAGCGTGCGCGTGTTGCCGGTTTTTATATCCACCGCACAGAGATCGCGCCACGCATTGTTCTTCGTGGTATAAAAGAGCGTTTGCTGCGCCGGATCATAAGCGAGAGAGGCGACGAAAAAAGTTGCTGCGCCGCGCAGATCGCAAATCTTCGTCATCGCGCCGGTGTTCACGTCGATGGCGGCGAGGTGCGGAATCTCACCGGGATAATTGAGCGCCGCATAGAGTTTGTGTTGCGAAGGATCATAATAGCTGCGTGAGATCGAACCGACCGCAGCGCGCGTGATCGGGCGATAATTCGTGAGCGGATAACGGCGCAACGAGTCGAGATTGGCTTGCTGAAACTCGTGCTCCCATTGGATCCATTGCGACCACGCATGATCGAGCGAAAGTCCGAACACGTTTTTGAATTGACTCGCAAAATAACCGCGCGTGCCTTCGGTGCGCGCGAGCCATTGCACCAACTTTTCCGGCCCATATTCCCGCCCAATATAACTCATGAAGCGCGTGCCGTATAAATAAGAATTGGCGCCCACTTGAAAATCTATCGCCGTGCCTTCGGATTCGAGTCCGACGACGTCGTAGAAATAGCTGCTATCGCGCACCATTGTGCGAAAGACCATTTCATAATACGAGGACAAGGCGCGGCCTAAACCGCCAGCCATCCATGTTTCCAAAAAAACCGCGCTGCCTTCATGATACCAGCGCGGCGCGTAACGCCGAGGGTTGGTGAGATAGCTGTAAAAAAGCGAAAACGGATGCGTGAGATCGGGATAGACTTTGCCGAAAAAGAGCGCGCGAAAGAAACGGTCGCGCGAGGAAGATTGATCCATCGTGACGATGTGCGCCAGTTCGTGATTCATCATCCAATTCATGCGCTCGTTGCCGAGCACGATTTCATAGGCATGCGGAAACGGCGGCATCACGACGTACACGAGATTTTTGGGAATGCACTCCGCGCCGCCGTTGCCGTAATCCGCCAAGTCTTGCATGAAGACCGTGGTTTTTTCTTCGGGATGATAATCAAACAAGCGAGAGTGAAATCGGAGGGCGTTTTCAAAGCAGCGCGCGAGGTGCGGCGCGAGATATTCTTGCGCCGGGCTGTAATAGATTAACTCTAAGTGGGAAGTTTCGAGGCTGCGAAACTGCGCGAAGAGAGTTTGGGGTGAAGAAAGCAACAGCGCAGTACACAAAACTGACAAGCCGCAATCAAAAAGAAAATCAAAAGCACGCGCAAAGCCGCGAAGACGCAAAGGACCCGCAAAGTTTTTCTTTGCGGCCGCTTTGTCCCGCTCACGGAACGGCTTTGCAGTCAAGCCTTTGCTTTTTGAGGGCTGATTTATTACTCCAAGCGAAATGCAGGTTACACTTTCCCCTCCTCGCATGTCATTCTGGAAGAATCTTTTTTCGCACTGGGGATGCTGACGAGTGCTTAAAAAGATTCCTCCTGAATGACAGATAACTTGGGGTGCGAAGTGTAACCTGCTTAATGCTAGGAGTAGCAACTCTTTAAACACGAGAGCTCGCGAAGAATCGTGCGCCATCCTTCCTCACTGCGTTGGTCAAATACTGCGATAAAAACGCTAAAAGGAGGCACCGCCATTCTTTCTTGACGATGCCTCCTCGTTGAATAAACTTCACGGGGCTCGTGTTGCCGCACCCGAATGATTATTGCATTGCGCCCATCAACGCCGCTTGAAAGTTTGCGCTCGAAAGGGCCTCGCGCAACTCCGGGCTGGCGAGGGCCTCGCGCATGCCCGGGTTCGCCATCAAACTCAACATCTCCGGGCTGGCGAGAGCTTCGCGCACGCCCGGGTTCGCCATCAAACTCAGCATCTCCGGGCTAGCGAGAGCTTCGCGCATGCCCGCATTCGCCATCAAATTCCGCATCTCCGGGCTGGCAAACGCTTCACGCAATTCCGGACTAGCTAAAGCGCTCCTCAACTCCGGGCTGGCGAGGGCTTCGCGCAATTCCGGACTGGCCAAAGCATTCTTCAACTCCGGGCTGGCAAGCGCCTCGCGCAAAGCCGGGTTCGCGAGCGCGGAGGCAAGCTGCGCATTTGCTAACGCAACTTGCATTTCCGGACTGGCAAGGGCTTCGCGCAAGGACGCATTCGCCATTACGCTTTGCATCTCCGGGCTGGCAAGGGCTTCGCGCAAACTTGCATTCGCCATCAAGTTTCGCAGCTCCGGACTAGCGAGGGCTTCGCGCAAACTTGCGTTCGCCATCAAATCCCGTAACTCGGGACTAGCCAATGCTTCACGCAATTCCGGACTAGCCAGAGCACTCCTCAACTCCGGGCTGGCGAGCGCTTCGCGCACTGCGGCATTTGCCATCGCGGAACGAAATTCGGAATTTGAAAGCATTTTCTGAATCTTGTCATTCTGCAGCAAGTTTTGAATCTGCGAGGAGGTAAGCACGACGTCGCTTTCTTTCATCTGCTCGCTTTTATACTTCTCCGCTTTCTTGACGCCGCCGATCGTGCCCACGACGCTTTCTTCAGCAGGCGGGAAACCTGTGTAAGCGAAATAACCAATCGCAACGGCCAGGACTATGGCTCCGAGTAAAAGCCACCGATTTTTATTTTGGGAAGTGCTCATCTCAACCTCCGAGGTGAAGTAACAGGGAAAGTGTGTTGGGTGGATCGTAGTTTATGTCTCTGTGGCAAATACAACTGAGTTGGCAAAAAGTTGGTGACATTTTATTTTTTTCCAAGCGGCTCGCTTGAGAATGTCGTTCAAATAACTTGTCCAAATCTCAAACCGCGAATAGACGCCAATGAACGCGAATTAAAAAAGAATTAGCGTAAATTTGCGTTCATTAGCGGTTACGAGGACATGAGTAAGTTATTTAAATCGGCCTCTTATGAGTTTTGATTTTCAAATTCGGAAATCGCCTCTAGGATATGTCATTCAGGAGGAATCTTTTTCGGCGCTCGGCATCAACTCCAGTACTTAAAAAGATTCCTTCTGAATGACAGGGTATGGGAGGCGCATATGGTTACCGATTTTGATCGTCAAATTTCATTAGAATGAGATTTTTTCATCATAGAGCAACGCGCCATTCCGTTGGAATTGCACGCACGCGGCGGGCGCAGCCTCTTTGCTTGCTTGAAAAGTGATCCGATAACTTTTCTCGCCAACGTGCGACAACTGCAATCGGCCGGCCTGCAAAACCGCGTCCGGCAATTCCGCCCCATCAATCACAGAAATCCCTTTGCACCTCAGCCCGCTCGGCTCGAACAAAACAATCAAATCGAATGCTTCGGCGGCTGCAAGCGTGATTTCCACAACGAGCACATCCCCCTCGCGATGCCAATTCATTGCACCGGTTGCTACTTCATGACTAATGATTCGTGGCTTTGACGCGGTCTGCTGCTCTGCGGTGTGCGGCGCGCCGATTGTGCCGTACAGTTTGGTGGAATCGCTTGCGCCGTCTTTTGTCATTTGCAGCGCCAACGCGAAGAGCAAAACGCCCACAGCCAAACCGCCGGCAAACGAGAAAGCAGATTTGGGTTCGAAGATCTCAATCAACCAGTTTTTAAACGCCGCGAGTTGGCCATGCTTTGCAGTGCGCGGCGCGCGGCGTCGAGCAATGGTATTCATGATGGCATATTGCAAATGCGCCGGCGGCGTAACGGGTTTTACTTCACCCAACAGATTCGACATGCCGCGCAACTCTTCGGCAAGCCGTTGCGCTTCCGGATTGGCGGCCAAATAAGCGGTTAGCAGAGCGCTCTCTTGCGGAGAGTTGGCGCCGTCAAGCTCACCGTGGAGCAGCTCGAGATATTTATTGTCAATCATTGGAGAGGTATCCCTGTTTGAGCAAAATGTCTTTCAGCATTTGGCGCGCAGAAAAGAGCCGCGACTTCACGGTTTTCTCGGGCACCTTGAGCACGTCGCCGATTTCCTGATACGACAGGCCTTCGAAATGTTTGAGAATGATGACCACGCGATAATCCGGTTTCATGGTCATCAGTGCCCGTTGCACGCTCGCGCCGGTCTCGCTTTCTTCATACTCTTCGTGCGGGGTGAAGTCTTCTGCAACATAATCCCGTTCGGCTGAGAGCGCGATAAAGCGCCGGCTGCGCTTCGCGCTATTCAACGCGGCATTGACGGCCATACGGTAAATCCAACTGAAAAATTTGAAGCGTTCATCAAACGTGCCGAGCTTTTCATAGGCCTTTACAAACACCGCCTGCGTGACCTCTTGCGCCTCTTGATGGTCTTTCAGCATGCGCAATGCGACATTGAAAACCGCTTTCTGATAACGCTGCACGAGCACGCCGAAAGCCGCTTCATCTTCCTGCAGACATCGCCGCACCAACAGCGCATCATCGTTTTCCGTCATCTGTTTCAAATACAATCCGCTCGTGAAAAAGTTGGGAAGGTTTTTTGATTATTTTATTGTCTTTCCAATCATTTCGGCAGCCGCACCACAAACTCCGTGAATTTCCCTTCCTCTGTTTCCACTTTAATCTCCCCGCGATGCTGCTGCACGATAATGTCGTAGCTGATCGACAAGCCCAGGCCCGTGCCCTGTCCTGTCGGCTTCGTGGTAAAGAACGGATTAAAAATTTTCTCGCGAATGTCTTTCGGAATGCCATTGCCGTTGTCGCGGATGCGAAATTCGATTTTATCGCCGAGGTTTTTTGTTGAGGTGGAAAGCGTTGGCGAGAATCCGTCAAGATGGGTTCGCTTCTTTTGATGCGCCGCATAGCAGGCGTTATTCACGATATTCAAAAACACGCGACTCAAATCTTGCGGCACGACGTTGAGCTTGCCGATGGTCTCGTCGTAGTCCTTTTCAATCGTGATGTTGAAGGAAGCATCGTTGGCGCGCATGCCGTGATAGGTGAGATTCACCGCTTCGTCGAGCAAGTGATTGATGTCCACCATTTCGCGCTGGCCGGAAGAGCCGCGCGCGTGTTGCATCATGCTCTTCACAATGCTGTCGGCGCGCTTGCCATGCTCGTTGATCTTCACGTTGTTCATCCGCAAATCGGCCAGCAGTTCCTCCAGCGCGCCGCGCACTTCCGCGATGGTCTTGTCCGCGTTCGCATCCAATTCTTTTGCAAATTCATCCGTAAGTTCCGCCGAGAGTTGAGCGAAGTTGTTCACGAAATTCAGCGGGTTCTTGATCTCGTGCGCGATGCCGGCGGTGAGCTGGCCGAGGGAGGCGAGCTTTTGCTGCGTGACGAGCTGCTGCTGCGTGGCTTTGAGATTTTCCAGCGCATTTTCCAAAGCATGATAGGCGATTTTCAATTCCTCCGCTTTGCGCAATTCGATTTCTTTGCGCTCGTTCTCGGCTTGCAAAGCTTTCGATTGCGCTTCGGCGGTTTTCGCGCGCAGCTCGGCTTCGCGAATTTCCGTTTGCACGCGCTCTTTCGCAATCACCCGGCGTCGTTGGAAACGGTCAGCCGCGAAAACTCCTGCGGCAAGCAGCAGCCCATATAACCCATACGCCCACCACGTTCGCCACCACGGCGGCGTAATGATGATTTTTACGGCAGCGCCGGTTTCATTCCAAACGCCATCGTTGTTCGAGGCTTTCACGCGGAAAACATACTTGCCCGGATTCAGATTGGTATAAGTCGCGGTGCGGCTTGTGCCCGCCTGCTGCCAATCGGCATCGAAATTCTCCATCCTGTAAGCGTATTGGTTCTTCACCGGCGCCGTGAAATCCAGCGCCGCAAATTCAAATGAAAAAACTTTATGCTCATAAGACAGCGTGATTTCCTCTACTTCGGAAATCGCTCGCGGCAGCGGCGAGCCCGGGGTTTTGTGAGAGATCGATTTATTGAAGATTTGAAAACCCGTGAACACCACCGGCGGCGCGTGCGGCTTGTCTTGAATGTCTTTGGGATAAAACGCATTGAAGCCGCTGATGCCGCCAAAGAACAACTCGCCGCTCGGGCTTTTGAAATACGAGCTGGAGTTGAATTCATTGTCCTGCAAGCCGTCTTTGGCGTCGAAGTTTTTGAAAGTATTCGTGCGCAGATTGAACTTCGAAATGCCGTAATTCGTGCTCATCCACAAGTTGCCCTCTTCATCGTCGAGAATCGCGTAAACGACGTTGTCTGGCAGGCCGTCTTTATCGGTGAAATGAATGAAAGTTTCGGTTTGCCGATCAAAGCGATTCAACCCGCCGCCGGCAGTGCCGACCCAGAGATAGCGCTCCGGCTCGAACGGGTCAGCAAGAATGGCGCGCACGACGTTGTGGCTCAAGCTCGCGCGATCTTTCGGATCATTGCGAAAGCGTTGAAAGGTTTTGCGATTGGTGTCGAAGCGCAACAAGCCTTCTGCCGTGCCCAACCAGAAATCACCGTTGCGATCTTCATGGATGAAGACGTGCTCCGAAACGTTCCGCGCCGCGGGATCATCCGACATTAAGAACACGTAGCTTTCAAATGTCTCAGTGCTTTGATTGAACCGGCAGAGGCTGCGCTTCGTCGTGATCCAAATTTCGCCGTGGCGATCTTGAATGACTTTAAAAACTTCCCTTATTCGGGGGTTATCTGGTTCGGGATCAAAAAAAGAAATTTGCTCAAGCCGGCCGTCGCGGCATTGCGCGCGGAAAAATCCTCCGGCGGCGCCAATCCAGAGCGTGGTCTCATTTTGTCGTGATGGCATCGAAGCGGTGTCCTGCACCATCGAATACATCCAGCCCCAGTTCGGAATACCCGGCGGTGCAAGAAGCTCGGTCAACTCACCGTTAAGACGATTCATGCGATAGAAACGATTGGAAGCAAATCCCAGCCACAGTCCCTCCGGAGCCGGGTAACTGGTTTCGTATATGCCGCGCAAACTGGCGCCGCGCCATAACGCGATCTGATGGTCTCGGTGCCGGCGGCTGAAGCGTTCGGCTTTAGGATCGTAGCGATACAAGCCATTGCCATTCGAGCCGAACCAGAGCACACCGGCGCGATCTTCCAAGAACTCGGTAAGGCCGTGCTCGGGAAGATTGCCGGCATTGCCGGGTTGATTGCGATAGTCGGAGAAATTTTGCGTGGCGGGATCGAAGCGCACCAATCCGAACACGTTGCCGATCCAGACGATGCCATCATGGTCTTCGATCATGCCACGCACGCCGGGCAGCACAAGATGCTCATCTTGTGCCAGGCGATCCCACAAACGATAGGGCGTAAATTTTTGGGTGCGAGCGTCCCAACAGATGATGCCGGCGCCGCCGCCGATCCAGACTTTGTCGTTACGACCTTTTTGTATGCGGCGGGCCGCGCTAGGGTCGTCGAGTGCAGCTTGCCAGAGAGAATCCGCCGGAACGCATGCAACCGCGGTGAGCGTGTAACGCGCGCCATTGCCCTCCGGCACAAGCTTGTAAATCGAGGGCGCTTGCAGCCAAATCACGCCGCTGTCATCGATCACAACGTTGTTGACCGCCGGGCTTTTTATGCTTTGAGGATTTGCAGGGTCATGCGTGAAGTGAGTAAAGCGAGCGCCGGTGAAATTTCTCGCGCCGCCGGGAAGCGTGAGCCGGCTCAACCCGTCGCCGGTTCCAATCCAGATTGCCCCATGTTCATCCTCGACAATCGAGTTGGAGCTGATGGTGGGATGGCGCAGGCCGTTGGGGTTGGCGGAATCCGGCAACAGGCGGTGAAAAACTTCGGCGCCACGGTCGAACAAATTCAAGCCGCGCTGCGTGCCGACCCAAATTCTGCCGGCGCGATCTTCCAGCAGCGCCGTGATGTAGTTATCCGAAAGCGAGGTCGAGTCATACGCATCGTATTGGTAGACGATAAATTTGTAGCCGTCGAAACGATTCAACCCGTCTTTCGTGCCGATCCAAAGAAAGCCCTTGCCGTCCTGCATCATGCAGGTAATGAGGTTCTGCGACAGCCCCAGCTCGCTGGGAATGCGCTCGAGGCGGAGGTTCGGCGCAGCGTGCGATGCCGTTGTTTGCGCCTGCAAATTTAGAGTCGCGAACAGGGCTAGCAAATTGAGCAAAATGCCGGCTCTTTTCTTCAAATCAGCCATACGCATGATGTCGCTATTGCTGGATTCTCGTTTCAACGTCGTTTTCAAAACCCGTCGGGTTGAAATGTTTATAGAAATGTGGTATCAAACAAACCGCCAACCCCATCGGGGTGGTATGTTGCTGTGGCACACATTGATCGATGCCTCGTTTCAAGAACATGCCACGCCGATGGCGTTTTGAATTTTTAAGATGGCGCACGTCTATAAACATTTCACGCCTCCGGCGTTTTCGTTGGTTGCATTCAACGCCACGCGCCATGCTCCCTGCGCTAAGCACTTCGCGGCAACCGCACCACAAACTCCGTGAACTTCCCTTCCTCCGTTTCCACTTTGATTTCCCCGCGATGTTGTTGCACGATGATGTCGTAGCTGATCGACAAACCCAAGCCCGTGCCTTGTCCCGCCGGTTTCGTGGTAAAGAATGGATTAAAAATTTTCTCGCGAATGTCTTTGGGAATGCCGTTGCCGTTGTCGCGAATGCGGATTTCGACGTTGTCACCCAAGTTTTTTGTCGAGACGGAAAGGGTTGGGGTGAATGAAGATGATTGCTCGCGCGAGGAAGACACCCCCCTGCCCCCCTCAAGGGGGGATTCGTTTGTAATTCCCCCCTTGAGAGGGGTGTCGCGCTTTTTCTGATTCGCCGCGTAGCACGCATTGTTGATGATATTCAAAAACACGCGGCTCAAATACTCCGGAATGACGCGGAGCGCGCCGATGGTGTTGTCGTACTCTTTTTCAATCGTCACATTGAATGATGCATCGTTCGCGCGCAGGCCGTGATAGGTGAGATTCAACGCCTGCTCCACGAGCGTGTTGATATCCGCCAACTCGCGCTCGCCGGTTTTCCCGCGCGCGTGCTGCATCATGCTCTTCACGATGTTGTCCGCGCGCTTGCCGTGGTGGTTGATCTTCTCCGCGTTTTGTTCCAGCGTCTCCAAAATCTCTTTCATGTTCGCCAGTCTTTCACCATCCACGATCCTCGATCCACCATCTTCGATCTTCAATCCTCCCTCCTCGATCTTCGCAATCTCCTCCCGCAGCTCCTTCGCCAAATCAATCGACAGCACCGCGAAGTTGTTCACAAAATTCAGCGGGTTCTTGATCTCGTGCGCGATGCCCGCGGTGAGCTGGCCGAGCGAGGCGAGCTTCTCTTGCGTGACGAGCTGGTTCTGCGTCTCGCGCAAGCGCCGCAGCGTCTGCGTGAGCTCGACGTTCTTATCCTGCAACTCGACGGTGCGCTGCTGCACCTTCTCTTCCAGCGTGCGATTGTATTGTTCCAATCTTTTGTACAACCGCGCGTTCTCCAGCGACACGGCGATTTGCGAGGAGAGAATTTCCACGGCTTCGAGGCGATTGGGCACGAAGACGTTGGAAGAAAGCTCGTTTTCCAAATAGAGAATGCCGATGAGATCGTTTTGCTTGATGACCGGCTTGCAGAGCAACGAACGCGAGCCTCGTTGCTGCACGTAAGCATCATTGGTGAAACGGCCCTCTTGCGCGGCGTCGCCCAACACCACGGTTTCGCGCGTGCGGCTGACATAGTGCACGATGCCCGCGGCCGCCGTTTCGCCGAGCGGCCGCGATTGCAAAACGCTCGACTCGTTTTGCTCGGCAAAACCCTCGGCCTCGATCAACCACTCGCCCTCGCTTTCAATCAAAAAGCAGCCGCGCCGCGCGCCCGCATTTTCAATGACGATCGTGATCATCTTCGCGAGCAGTTTGGCGAGATCGATTTCTCCGGAGATGGCTTGCGTGGCTTTGAGCACGGAGAGCACGTCGAGCGCTCCCGAAGTGGCGCCGGTGGAAGTGCCCGTGCGAGTGATCGTTGTAGCGGCCATGCCGGCGGGCGCGATTGGCTCTTGCAAAAGCGTAGAATATTTTTCATCAAGCTGTTTAACTTTGGCGAGGCCGCCCCATTTGTGATAGAGGTAGCGCGCTTCTTTCATATAAGCCGTGGCGACTTTTTCCTGCCTGCGGCTCAAATAAAACTTCGCGGCCAATTCATTGGCCAGCGCTTCTTCGTGCAGAAAAAGATTTTCTTTGGCATGACCAATGGCGGCGTCATAAAATCTCATGGCGGCCTGGTCGTGGCGCAACACGCGCGCGCGTTCGGCTCCCACCAACTCGTATTTGTGCGAATGATTCCTCGGCGCATGTTGAGCCCAAGTCTTCATTTTTTTCTGATTGGCGCGAACTTTTCGCAGCAGCTTTTTTTGCCCCGCGGGATTGGCCTCCGGAACAAGAGCGAGCCGGGCCAGAGAGTCATAAAAATTGGCGATCGTAATCGCGAACGCCCCAACCGCATCCAAATATTTTTCCGCCAGAGCCGCTTCTTCCAGCGTGCGCGCATAGTCTTCGTGCGAATATTCGAGTATGATTTTATAAAAATGAACCTGAAACAAAGCATAGCGATCATTGGCCTGAAGATGCTCCGCCATGCCGGTTTCTTCGTCGTAAATTTCGCCGCGGAGGCGGCGGGGATTTTCGGACCGGCCCATCAAATTCCGGAGGAATTGCAGAGTCATGTTTTTTAGATGGCGGTGCGTTTCCTGCTTCAAGGCCTCGATCGCGTGATCGTATCTTTCCCACTCCTGCGCGAGAACGCCGAGCTCGAGACCGCAGAAATAGGAAAAATATAAATGATGAATCAGCGACAAGCCGGCGAATTCCAAATCGCCGACCTCGAGGGCGCATTGATAGCCTTCTAGAAAAGGCGCCAGCGTTTCGCGCAAGTGATCCTTCCAATGCCGCACCAGGCAATTGAAGATGAAAATCGCGCGCGCTTTCGTTTCCTTCGCGTCCAAAACTTCCGCCACCTGCAAACCGAGCCGGCCAAATTGGTAGCCGGTCTCGATGTCGTTCAGCTTGCCGCAAAAGATAATGCCTTGACCGGCGTACACGTGCGCCGAGGCCGCGGAGTTGCCGTATTTGAGGGAGAAATTCAGCGGCTTGAACGCGGTGAGCGCCAGCAAATTCGGCGAAAAAAAATAGGCCGCGGACCCGACGCGCGCGCTGATGCGCATGGCCGCGAGCTTGAGCGGGTCGGTCATTTTCGGCAACGCGCTCAAGCTTGCGATGTCCTTGCCGCGCAATGCGAACTTCGCCGCGAGCAGACTGAGCGCGACGTGCAACGGATTCGGCCGGTCGGGAAAATACAAGCCCAGCTTGCGCAACACCGGCACGCCGATCTCGATCACTTTCTGCAATTGCCGTTGCGCCAGGTAGGCGTTGAGCCGGACTTCATATACTTTCACTTGATCGAGCAAAGTCTTCGCGCGCCGCAACACCGTCTCCGCCAGCTTTTCCATCGCTTCGAAGTTGCCGCTGAGATACGCGGCCTCCGCGGCTTCAACGTGCAGACGCAGCGCCAAATCATATTGCCGGTCCCAATCGTCTTCGCGCAACAAGCCGAGGCCGGTTTGCAGATAGCTGCAAGCCGGTTCGTAAGCCGTCGAAAGTTTCGCCTTGTGGCCGGCGCGCAGATTCAATTCCGCGACTTGCACGCGCTCGGCTTCGGTGCGAATCAAAGCCGCGCCTTGATTGAGATGATTCACGATAGCAAAAATTTTTTGCTCGCGCCGCTGCGTAGGCGTGTTCTGCAAAAGCAGTTGCCCGATTTTCCAATGCACCGGCGGCCGCTCTTCCTGCGGAATCAAAGAGTACACGGCTTGCTGCACGCGGTCGTGCGCGAACTTGAAAGCAAACTTCGCCGCGCCGTTGCTTTGTTCCTGCGCCAATTCCGCGAGCTGATAGCTTTCCGCGAGCAACAGAATCAGCCCTTCCGAGGAAGCCTCCGTCACCGCGGCCGCGACTTCGCGCAGCGCGCTTTCACACACGACGGCCAAGGTGCGCACTTCGACTTGATTGCCGATGCACGCGGCGAGCTTCAAAACGCGCAGCGTTTCATCGCGCAACTTCCGCGCCTTCGCAGCCAGCAGCTCGACCACGTTCGCGGTGATGTCGCGCCGGCGAATTTGTTCGATATCCCAATGCCACCGCGCCGCGCTCATCTCCGGCGTGAGCAGTTTCTCTTCATAAAGCGCGCGCAAAAATTGGTTCACAAAAAACGGATTGCCCTCGGTTTTGCCCAATACCAGCTCGGCGAGCGGCTGGGCCGCGGCGCGATCACATTGCAACGTATCGCACAACAATAATTCGATGGCTTCGCCGCGCAGCGGTTGCAATTGCAAGCGCTGCAGTGTGACCCCGGCTTTTTCAATGGCCTCAAGCGCGAGCTGTAGCGGGTGCGCCGGCCCGACTTCGTTGTCGCGATAAGCGCCGAGGCCGAGGAAATAGGGCGAGGCGGTCGCGGTGATGAGATGCTCCAGCAATTGCAGCGAAGGCGCATCGGCCCATTGCAAATCGTCGAGAAAGATGACGAGCGGATGCTCGCGGCTCGGCAGCGCGGTCAGGAAATTTTGAAACGTGAGCTTGAAACGGTTTTGCGCTTCCGCGGGCGAAAGCTCCGGCACGCTCGGCTGCGGCCCGAGGATCCATTCGATTTCGGGAATGACTTCGGCAATGATCTTGCCGTTTGCGCCCAAGGCCTGTTGAATGCGGCCGCGCCAGTATTGCAATCGCGCTTCGCTTTCCGTTAAAAGCTGCCGCACCAAATCTTGAAACGCTTGAATGAGGGAGGCGTAGGGAACATTGCGTTGAAACTGATCGAACTTGCCGCTCACAAAATATCCGCCGCTCGCGGTGAGCGCTTTGTGTACTTCGTGAACGAGCGAAGACTTGCCGACGCCGGGCGCGCCGGTGACGAGCATGATTTCACGCCGGCCTTGCACGACGCGAGCAAAAACCTCCAACAGCTTTTCGACTTCCGCCTCGCGGCCATACAGCTTTTCCGGAATTTGAAAGCGTCCGGAAAAATCCGCCTGCCCCAACGCGAAGCTCGCCACGCGCCCCTCGCGTTGCCATTGTTCACGGCATCGTTCCAAATCGGCCTGCACACCAAAGCCGCTTTGATAGCGGCCCTCCGCGGTTTTCGTGAGCAACTTCATGATGATATCCGAAAGCACCGCGGGAATGCCGGCGTCAACTTCGCAAGGCGGAACCGGCGTCTTCGCAATGTGGCTGTGAACCAATTCCACCGGATCATCCGATTGAAACGGCAATTGGCCGGTGAGCATTTCATAGAGCGTGACGCCGAGCGAATACAAATCGCTGCGATAATCGAGCGAGCGATTCATGCGGCCGGTTTGCTCGGGCGAGATATAAGCCAGCGTGCCTTCGAGACGGCTCCATTGCGCGATGTTTTCCTTCGGCAATAACGAAGCGATGTCGAAATCCGTGAGCTTGGTTTCCAGCGTGGCCGGATGCACGATGAGGTTGGAAGGGTTGAGGTCTTTATGAATGACGTTGCGTTGGTGCAAATGCCCGAGCGTTTCCGCGACCTGCGCGGCGATGCGCAAAGTGTCCTGCAATTCCAGCCGCCGCGATTGCAACAGCGCCTTGAGCGAGACGCCGCCGAAATCTTCCTGCACCAACACGAGCGTATTGCGATGCGGGAGCAATTCATACGAAGAAACCACGCCGGCCGGCTTGAGATCGCGCGTGATCTCGAACTCGCGCCGCAACCTGGCCAACTCCGCGGGCGCGGGATATTCGTTGCGCAGATATTTTAGAATGACGGGTTGTTGATCGCGCTTGCGCACGCCGCGATACACCAACGTGCGCGCGCTTTCGTGGAGGAGGTCTTGGGTGGAGTAATTTTGCAGATCGAGCATCAGAAAGCCTCTTTTTCAACTTCCTATACTTGTTCAAGGCTTGGCCTTTGTGCAGCAAGCTTGTAGATCATGCACAAAAAGAGGGCGAAAGTCAAACTTACAGAGAGAAATCCGTGTAAGCTTCGGATGGATGGTTTTGCGAGCGCCTTTCTTCGCAGTCATTCCAGGAACCATCCTACGAGGACTGCTCGCTCGCATGAAAAAGCTAAACGCGGAAACATAAGGAGGGAACTCCGGCTTCTATCGGATTGCACTCGACACAAGTGGAACAAAGCCTGCCGGCATTGCAATCTTATGGAGGGGCTTGAATCATATCCCAATCCGACATTTTCTGAATCAATAAAGAACAGTGCAGAAAATCGCGATTCCTCTGATCGGTTAAATCGGTCACGCTTTGTAAATTGACTTCAAGTTGATGGAGCATTCTCGGCAAAAATGATTCGGGGTCAGCCTTGATCAGTCCGGCCGATTTCACAAATTCGGCTTTCGCGCCGTGTACGCTCAACGCGGTATAAAGCATCGGAAAGGAGAAGCGTTGATTGAAACGGCCGCCGCGCAATGCGTTCAGGGCCATGTCAAAAGGCGGCTGGGCTATGGCCGTGTGCCGCCAGACAATTCCGCTAAATTGGGAAAGGTATAGATTAGGCAAACGAACCTTCCAATAAACTGTATGTCAGCTCCTGCAGCTTCTCGTAATCTCCATCAATGATCGCATCGTATGGAGACTTGCCCAAGAATTGATTGGCTTGAAAAAACCAATCGTGAAAAGCGGCAGGGTTAATGAGCTTGCGCAGGTCCTCGACGATTCGAATCACCCTTTCCAATTGTTGCACGACGAGCGGGCTCGGCGAAGTGCGGCGATGCAGCCAATTTTGCACGGTGCGCTCGGAAGAGTATGCGAGCACCGCAATTTGGCTCTCGGAAAAATTCAATTCCTTGAGGCGCTGAATAAGCTGGGGATAATCATTTTTCATATGCTCAACTCCAATGTTGTTTATCGCAGACAATATACCGATTCAAAACGTCTGCGTCAACTTCGCCAGCACCAATCTTCCCAAAATCGGCGCGCCCACAAACTCGCGATGCTTTTGATCGAAAAGATTCAGCGCCGAAAGACTGAAACGTGTCCCGCTTGCGAACGGCAGATTGTACGCGAGATTCGCATCGCTCACGAAATAGGTTTGCACCTCGCCCGCATAGACTCCGGATTTCATGGGAAAGCCTTCGACATAACGGCCGCGCAATTCGACCTCAAAGCTCTTCGCGAGATTGCGGTATTGCACGCTCAACGCCGCTTTGTTGGCCGGCGCATTCAATGCGATGTCATCCACGCCCGCGAGGTTTTGAAAGTAAACGCGATTCGCGCGTTGAAAAAGATTGAAGCCTTGTTTGGTGACGAAAGAATAATTGCCGGCGAACATCCAGCGCGGACTCGCGAAATACGTGAAGCTCAAATCCACGCCATTCACCGAAATGTCGCCGAAGTTGCGATTGGTGAGAATCACGTCCGTGTCGTTCGCGATCTGCTCCGGAGAAACCACGCCGAGCGGCAATTGCGCCGCGCTGGTGACGAGGCCCGTGACAATCGCCGCGGCCTGCGCTTGCGCGACTTCAGCGGGAAAACCCTGCGCGATAAAAGCGTTGGTGATCGCGATAGCCGTGGGCTGCAACGCCGCGCCCAATTGCGCCGGATTCGCGAACACGTTCGGATTCAAAGTTTGCAGCTCGCTCAAAAAATCTTTGTACTGTGTGTGATAAACATCCACGCCCACGAGCAGCTTTTCAGCGAGCACGCCTTTGTAGCCGAACTCGAACGTGTTGTTGATCTCCGGCTTGAGCGCGGGCCGATCCTTCACCTCCGTGATCAAATCGAACTCTTCCGTGAGCGGATTCAATCGGCGCAAGTCGCCGGCAACTTCACTGCCCAGCGCTTGCGGCAAAGTAGCGGCGAGCAGCGCTTGCAATTCCGGCGGCGCACCGAGAATCAAAATTTGCCGCAACGCGGGCCACACGGTGTTCACATTGGCGGGAACATAACCGAGGCCCGGCGGCAAAAGCTGCGTCATCATTTGCGGCCGGCCATTGTCGTCGCGATGAAACGTCATGGCCCCCGGCGTTTCAAACGCGCGAATCGAGAGCAATGGTTTGGCGGGATTGAATGGGCTGGGAATATTCTCCGCCAAAATATCGACGAAGAACGTCGCGGGCGTGGGCGTGCGAAACGCGCGATTGTACGTCGCGCGGAAATTGTGATTCGCTTGCGGCTTGAACACCAACGCCGCGCGCGGCGAGTATTGCGGCTCGAGATGATTGTGACGGTCATAACGCAGCGCCGCGACGGCTTCCAACTTCGAGGAGAGTTGCGTTTCGGATTGCGCGTACACGCCGACTTCGTTGATGTTGTCGCGATCTTCATTGCGGCCGTGAATCGTGCTCTTCGTGTCGGGTCGCGTGAGCTGCGCATCCAAGCCATACGTGAAGCGTTGCCGATTGCCGAGGCCGTAGCTGTGTTGCACTTGCCCGACGAAGAGCTTGGAATTGTCCAGCGTGAAATTGCCGGTGCGCAAACCGAACGTCTCGCCCGCGTCGCTGGCATTGACGAAGCCTTGCACGAAAAGATTCTTGTGAGTGACGCGCGCTTGCGCGAAACTGTACGTCCAATCCTTCACTTGAAACGCGCCGACGGTGGTGAGATCGATTTGATCGACGCGATTCACGCCGGCGTTGAGGAGGAGTGCGGTGTTGGGAGTGAAGCGAAAATCCACGCGCGCTTCGCCGGCGATTTTTTCAACGGCGAAATCGGGTTGATTGAAAACCGAGTCGCCTGTGGCGGTTTTGCCCGCGGCGGTTTGATAACCAAAGAGGAGTTTGCGCGGCGCAACGTCAACCGGCAAGTAACTCTGCCAATCCTGGCCGCGATTATATTGCGCGGAAATCTTATAGCCGATCTTCTCGTTGATGACGCCCGCGTGCCGCAACGCCGCGTTATAAACATTGCTGCCGCCGCCCGGACCGCGTTGCGACACGTTCAAAAAATCGCGGCCGCCGCCGCCGAGGCTGATCGTTGTGCCCGCGGATTCAAACGGCGAGCGCGTGATGAGGTGCAGCACGCCGTTCGCGCAGTTCGGACCATAGAGCGCGGAGCCCGGGCCCGAGACCACTTCGAGACGCGCGACATCATCGTTGCTGATCGGAATCATGTTGTAACTGTTCACGCGCAGCGAAGGCACGTTCGCATAACGATTGTCCGTGAGCACGAGCAGATTGGTGGAGAACAAGCTGTTGAAGCCGCGCACGACCATGCTGCTTTGCACCAAGCCGTTGCTCGCCACGTCCACGCCCGGCAACGCGCGCACGTGATCGATCATCGTGAGCGCCGAACGGCGTTGCACCTCTTCGGTTTCGACCACGGCAATCGCGGCCGGCGCTTCGAGCGCTTTTTCTTGATGCCGCGAAGCGGAAGTCACTACGGGATTGAGTTGGAGATCAGAGGGTGAGAGCCTGAAATTCAACTCTTTCTCTTCTCCGGCTTGCAGCGTTATGTTTGTGGTTTGCTTTTCATAGCCGAGCATCGAGGCGCGCACTTCATAATCGCCGGCTTCGAGATTTTTAATTTCAAAACGGCCTTCGCGATCCGCGGCCGCGCCCGTCACGCGCGCCGCGCTTTTGATCAACACGTTGACTTGCGGCAGCGGCGCGCCGGTTTGCGCATCCGAAACTCTTCCGCGCAGCGTTGCGGTTTGCGCGAACGCGGAACTCGCGCTCACGCAGAATATCAGAAGCAATTCCATCCAACCAAAAACTTTTCTCATACCGAAGTGTGCTTGTAACATGTTCGTTCCTCCTTTTCCACCTGAATGATAATTCGCCGAGGCGTGCGCACGAGGTTTATCGGCGCGCTTGCATGGCCAAAAAAAAGTGCTTACGTTTGCGTGTAATGAAACCGGCTCCGTCGTGGGCTGGACCCCGCTCGACGAAATGCAAGAAGCCGCACGAACGATCTATGCCGAAAAAAAAGCCGCCCTCGAAGCCGCCTTTTCATCAACGTCGCCTTGCACTGAATCGTTCCGCCTTCTTGAAATACACCCGACATGACAAAAAGTTTGTAACGCTTTTGTTCGCTTCGTGGGCATGCGGTCGAATGGAATTGCGCAAAGCCGGCTTCTCAGCTTTATTCTCTCCTCCTTTCACTACTGCACAATCCCCAATCTCTCCCGCCAATACTGCGTCACGAAAATCTGCGCGGGATCCATCTCTTCGCGCAGCTTCTTGAACGCCTCCCACTTGGGATATTGCTCGCGCAAATAATCCGGATCGACCGGCATGTATTTGCCCCAATGAAAACGGCAAGAAAACTTCGGCATGAGCAATTTCCAGAACTGCGGATAATAAACCTTCTGCGGATCCTCGGCGTTGTAGCCGTACCAAAAAATATCCACGCGAAACATGTCATCGCCGAAAGAGGGGCTGAGCCAAAAATCGCTTTTCTTCGCCGCATAGAGCTCGCACGAAAAGGAGCCGGTGGCTTCGTAGCCTTCTTTCTTATAATAGTCGCGCAGCGTGCGCATCACCTCCGCAGTTTTAGAAATCGGAATCCAAATCTCGGTGAAGTCCGTGGGCACGAGCTTGTCGTCGACGCGATTGTCCATGGGCAGGCCGCTCCAATAATAATCCCAAAACTTCTGCGGCCCGGAAGGTTTGCCGGTGATGGGATCGGGATCCGTATCGCGCGGATTGAACGCGTTGAGCACGGCAGGAAGAATGTGTTTGGGATAAAGCCAATCGACAATCTTCAGCGCACATTTAACGAGAAAGCCCGGCTTGAGCAGATTGACGGCTTGATGCCAATTGCCCACGATGCTATAGAACAAACCGCCGGCGCCCTCGGCCATCAACTCCGACGGGCCTTCGGTGGGAATATCTGATGAAGCGAAGCGGCCGGTTTTGAAATTGAATTTGCCGAAGCGGGGAAATTCCCAATACGGCTGCGGCTTGAAATTTTGCGGCGTGCCGGTCGCGGCGTTGTAATCCGCGCTTTGCATCTTCTTCGCTTTCCACACCACGAAGCGCTCGACTTTTTGCTGCGGCCACCACATCAAACGAATGTAGGGGAAATCTTTTTGATAGAGAAAATTTTGCAAAGTCGGCTTTCTGCCCGAGCCGTTGCCGAACAAATCAATCGCGCACTTGTCGATGTCCGTGGTCGATTGCTCGCCGGTGATGTTGAAAGTTTCGACGAGAGCGAACGTGACTTCCGTGATGATGCCGAGCAGTCCCATCGACACGCCCGCCGCGAAGAATTTATCGTCGCCGCTCGCGCGCGTGAGTTCGTGTACTTTGCCCGTGCCATCGATGAGCCTCAGGCCGATGATCGCCTCGCCGAAAGAATCTTGCAACGAGCCGCCCGAGGAGCCGGTGGAAACGAAGCCGCCCACGGCTTGATGAATGATGCCGCCCAAATCCGCCACGCCCAAGCCTGCTTGCTGCAATTGAAAGAGCAAACTGTTTTGCCAGCTCGAAACGCCCGCAGGGTCATAGGGATCGAAGCCGAGATGACATCCGGCTTTGACGCGCACGGTTTTCTGTTGCGCGTCGAGGCGCACTTTGTCGTCGGGATTCTTCGGATCGAAGCTCAATTGATCGAGCATGAGATCGATGCCGGTTGCCGCGCTTTGCGCCTTGCCGAAGCCCTCCGTATAGATCGCGCGATTGACCGAATGGCCGGAGCCGCGCACGCGAATTTTCCAGCCCTTGCTCCTCGCGCGCATAATCAGCTCGCGCACTTCATCTTCGCTTACCGGATGATAAAAGCCGTCGGTGCCAACTTTGAGTTGAGCCATGTTCCTTCCTCCTTGATTAAGTAAATGTTCAATCGTAACGCTAACGAAGTTTTTTAGGGCCTTTTAATTTGCAAATTTTCAATTTTAACTTTGCAATGCCTTTAGTTTCCGCCAAAGCTGTGCTACGCTTCGCGGTCAAGATCCGCGCGATACGGTTCCAATGCGGCCACAAGTTCTGCGGGCACGGGCATCGGCTGAAAATTTTTACGGTCGATTGCAACCACGATTTCATATCCTTCCGCAGTAATTTCGCCTTCCACTTTGCGCACGCAGAACTCGAGGCGCAGTGAAGTTTTGCCGATGCGGCCGATCCAGATTTCGACTTCGAGCAAGTCATCGAGCAAAGCGGGCCGGCGAAAATCAAAGTGCAATTGCACGCGCGGCAGCCAAAAATCAAAGCGCTCGAACAGCTTGGAATAGGGAAAGCCCACGGCGCGAAAAAATTCCGTTTCGGCAATTTCGAAAAAGCGCACATACGCGCCGTAGCAAATGATGCCGGCTTGATCGATATCGCCCCAGCGCACGAACTCGCGCACGCGGAAGCGCTGCGGAGGTTTTATGATCTCGTGGTTCATGTCACTCAACTCCTTTGCGCTTTCTCTCCGATTCAACCATTCTTCCGCTTCCGGTTTCTCATGGCTTGACGTTCCTGGGCAACCGCACCACGAACTCCGTGAACTTCCCCTCCTCCGTTTCGAATTTGATTTCCCCGCGATGCTGCTGTACGATGATATCGTAGCTGATTGACAGGCCCAAACCCGCGCCTTGCCCTGCAGGTTTCGTGGTGAAGAATGGATGAAAAATCTTGTCGTGAATTTCCGCCGGAATGCCGTTGCCATTGTCGCGAATGCGGATTTCGATTTGACCGCCCAAGTTTTGCGTGCGCACCGATAGCGTCGGAGAAAAGCCGTCATTTTCGCCTTGTTGATCCTTTTTTCTTTTTTGCGCGGCATGACACGCGTTGTTGATGACGTTCATGAACACGCGGCTGATATCCTGCGGCACGAGGTCGAGCGGCGCGATGGTTTCGTCATATTCTCTTTCAATCGCAATCTCGAACGAGTCGTCACTGGCGCGCATGCCGTGATCGACCAAATTCACGGCCTCCTCCAGCAGCCGATTGATATTCACAGGTTCGCGTGTGCCGGAGGAGCCGCGCGCGTGTTGCATCATACTTCTCACAATGCCGTCGGCGCGCTTGCCGTGATAATTGATCTTCTCCGCGTTTTGAATCAACACTTCCAACATCCCCTCGAGGTTTGCGAAGCCTTCACGATCCACGATCTTCGATCCACCATCCTCGGATATTCCCCTCTGCTTCTCAATCTCCTCCCGCAACTCCTTCGCCATATCCACGGATAGCACCGCAAAGTTGTTCACGAAATTCAGCGGGTTCATGATTTGATGCGCGACGCCTGCGGTGAGCTGGCCGAGCGAGGCGAGTTTCGCTTGCACGAGCAATTGCTGCTGCGTGGCCTGTAAATTCGTATGCGCTTCGTCCAAGTCATGATACGCGCGTTTGATCTCCGCGGCTTTTTGCAATTCCGCTTCTTGGCGCGCAGCTTCCGCTTGCAAGGCTTGCGCTTGCGCCTCCGCGGTTTGCGCCCGCAGCTCGGCTTCGCGCACGCGCGCGCGTTCGCGTTCCTTTTGCAACACACGTTTGCGTTGCAACCGATCAACGCCCCAAACTCCGGCAACGAGCAGCACGCCATAGCCGGCGTATGCCCACCACGTGCGATACCATGGCGGCAAAATTTTAAAACTATAAACCGCTTCTTGACTCACATGCCCGTACAAATTCTTCGCGCGCACGTGAAAGCGGTACTCGCCTTCGTGCAGATTCGTATATTCTCTTTGCGTGGCTTTCGTCCATCCCGACCAATCTTCGTCATGGCCGGCAAGCAAGGTTTGAAATCTATTTTCAGATTCCATGGCAAAACTGGAAGCGCTGTATTCAAAACGAAGCGCGTTGCGGGCATAAGGCAACACCGCTTGCTGCTCATCTTCCGTTGCAGCCGCCGCGCTTTTATTCTCCGGCATTGCGAGAGGGCTGCCGCCAAAGATGGTGCTTTCGTCGCCGGTGCGCACGCGACGAATGAGCGCCGCGAAGGCTTGCGCACTCTGCGTCGGGATATTCGCGTCATAACGTAGCACTCCATCCGGGCCGCCAAACCAAGTGATGCCTTCCTTTTCAGGATAGATCGCCCAAATCGGCGCTTTGGGAAAACGTTGCGAGGGCATCTGCACCCAAGCATACTCACCCGAAGGTTGGCGCAACGCGTAATTGATTTCCGCCGCTTCTTCGGAGCCTAGCCAAATGTTGCCGTGCTGATCCTCGACTACCACTTCAATATCGCGCGAGCCGTCGGCAAAAACCTCTCCGAAAGTGGAATCGCGGCGAAAACTTTTTTGCGCTTCATCATACCGAAACAGGCCTTCATCACTCGTGAAAACCGGGCGGCCGCTTGCGGCATAAACACCAACCCAGCCGCGCGGCAAGCCCTGGCGATAATCAAAGCGCTCCACTTGTACGGCGCGTAACGGATCGTTGGCAAGCTCGACGCGCAGCACGCCTTGAGATTCCGTTCCCAACCAAAGCTCGTCTTGCACATTTTCCACGATGCTCCAAATCGGTTCATGAATCCCGGCCACGCGGCCTTCCTCGAGCCAACGGCCATGCTTGTAACGCAACACGGCCAGCCCATCATATAACCCAATGAATACGCGGCTGGAATCACTGGGCGAGCGATACAGCGTCAGGGCGGCAAACCCTCCGCTTACTGATTCTTTCATGAAAGTGGCGTTGTCGTCCGCGATTTGATAAACGCCAAAAGGCGTTGCCACGAGCAACGCCTCGCGCACCGCGAGCAGAGACCAACTCTGCGCGTTGATTCCCTGCACCGGCAGAAACACCGATTGTCGAGGAAGCGCCTCCTCTTCCGGCGCGAACTTTCGCGTTTGCGCTCTTTGCGGGTGCGTTTGCAAATAATAAACGCCCAAGCCGGTGGCGATATAAAGCCGGCCGCGATGCCTGAGAATCGAGGCGACAAAATCTTTAATGCCGGTTTGTTCGGCGAAGAATGAAAACGGCGCGCCGGTTTCAACGCGCGTGAGGCCGTGCCCCAATGCCAGCCAAAGCGCGCCGTCGCTAGCGACATAAACGCAATTCACGGACTCGTCCTGCAAGCCCGCCTCGCGATTGAGCAGTTGCACGCAGCGGCCTTCTTTATCCATGATGAGCACGCCGCCGCGCGTTGTGGCCAAAGCGAACGTGTGGTTCGGCAGAGCCGCGCCATAATAGAGCAGGTTCTCGCGCAAGTAGTTTGCGAGCGGCGTCTCAAACGGCTGCAAAGTTTTGCCCTCGTGCAGAAACAAGCCCTGCCCGCGCGTGCCGATCAATACTCTTGCTTCATCAAATGGCAACATGATGTAGATGCGTTCTTCCGCAAAGCGCTCACCGTGCGGCATCAAACGCAACGAATCTCCGATCATTTCGAGCAAGCCGACCTCCCATTGGCGCAAGAAGATGCGGCCGGCCACCATGAACAAGCGCGAGAACAACGTGCTCGCTTTCCAACTTCGCATGCGGCTGCCGTCCCAACGCAGGAGCATTTTGTCCGTGCCAAAATAGACGCCTTGTGAAGTGGCGTAAGTGTACCACACTTCATTGAACCCTCGCCCTTCTTGCGTCACGTGCTCCAACAATGACACGAATTGCAAATGCCCGAGCGAATCCGGCGCGAGATAGCCGAGATCGCCGACCGCGCCGACGTAAATACGTCCGTGCGTGTCCATCGCAAAAGAGCGCACGCCCGAGCGGTTGGGCGTGGAAATGAGCCGCCACGAGACGCCGTCATATTCGAGCACGCCGTTCCAATTGCCGAAGTACATCACGCCGCGGCGGTCTTGAATGATCGCCCAGTTCTGCGGCATGGCGCCGTATTCTTTCGGCGTGTAGTTGCGGATGTTGGGTCTGCCGGTTTCTGGGTGCAGCGCGGGCAAAGCGCCCATTGTGCTTTGCGCCGAGGCATTGAGTGGGAGAGAAAAAAGCAAAAGGGCGAAACGCAAAAGTCGAGACATCTTGTGCAAAGTTGATTCTTTCATTTTCATCCAATGGCCTTACTTCTCATGTTTATTCTTTTCCCCCAACGGATTGAAACAACGCAACGGATAAAAGCCTTTCATTTAGTCAATTGTTTTTTCCCTCAGCATAAAAGCTCACCGCACGAACGACAGCTTGCGGCTCTGCGCAAACTCTCCCGCGTGCAAACGATAAATGTAAATGCCCGAACTCACTTCCTTGCCAGACTCATCCCTGCCATCCCACACCACCGCGTTCGCACCGGCAGGCTGTTGCGCATTGACCAGCGTGCGCACTTCCTGGCCGGAGAGGTTGTAGATTTTGAGCACGACGTGAGCGGCTTTGGGCAACTGATAACGAATGGTGGTTGAGGGGTTGAAAGGATTGGGATAGTTTTGCACTAACTTAAAATCTTTAGTGGCTTCGGCCTCATGCAGCAACCCGGCTTCGCCATCGCTTTGCGCAATACTCGAGAAAGCATCGGAGAGATGAGAAAGCGTGAAATCTGCCGCGCTGGTTTGGCCTTTGGAGGCAAAAAGCGCATCGAACAATACGCCGCCTGAAACCTCCGCCACCGGTTTATCATGAAAACCGCCGATAATGATCTCGCCCGGCGAGTGAAAGCGGCCTTCAAGCTGCATCCACTCTGCGGTGAGATTCGCGCGCTGCACGGTTAGCAATTCGAGCTTGTCGCTCGGATAGTGCAAGCGCAAGCCGAACGCATTTAGCCCGGCGGGATTGTTTACGAGCAAAGAGAGCTTCACGATATCTTGCCTGTTAAACTCTTCTTGCGAAGGCGCGAGCTTTTGTTGGTGAAGCGAGATTTGATAAGGACGCGCTTGCCGCTCTGTTTTGGCAAGCAGCGCTTTGCCAAAACATTCTTGCGGCGGGAGGTTTTGCAAATAACGTTGGAAGATGGCAAGTGCGTCACCCGGCGTAATGCTGCTATCGCAACTCACGTCAGCAGCCAAAAGCTCGCATTCGAAATTGGAAACGTCACAGCCTGACGGCAGCACGCCGGCGTTGAGATAGATTTGAAACGCGCACAAAGCATCGCCAGGCGTGAGGGTGCCATCGTTGTTGACGTCGCCGTTGCCAACGCACGACGGCGTGGGAATCATCTCTGACAGCGGACGTCGCCACACGCCGCCATAAAAAGTTCCCGCAAAGAGATTCGAGCCGCTCACGGCAAGAGACCTAACATAAGTTCTCGTCAAGCCGGTATTCACGGTCGTCCAGCTTGTGCCGTTGTTGGTGGAAAGAAACACGCCGTCGTACTCAGTTCCCGCAAAGAGATTTAAGCCGTTCACGGCAAGGGACCAAACACGAGTGTCCGTCAAGCCGGCATTCACGGCCGTCCAGCTTGTGCCGTTGTCGGTGGAAAGAAACACGCCGCCGCCACTAATTCCCGCAAAGAGATTCGAGCCGTTGACGGCAAGAGACAGAACATCATCGTCCGTCAAGCCGTTATTGACGGCAGTCCAACTTATGCCGTTGTTGGTCGAAAGAAACACGCCGCCAAGAGTTCCCGCAAAGAGATTCGAGCCGTTCACGGCAAGAGACAGAACATCATCGTCCGTCAAGCCGTTATTGACGGCAGTCCAACTTATGCCGTTGTTGGTCGAAAGAAACACGCCGCCAAGAGTTCCCGCAAAGAGATTCGAGCCGCTAACGGCGAGAGACAAAATAATAGTATTCGTTAAGCCGGTATTGACGGCCATCCAGCTTGTGCCGTTGTTGGTGGAAAGAAACACGCCGCCGCCACTAGTTCCCGCAAAGAGATTCGAGCCGCTAACGGCGAGAGACAAAATAATAGTATCCGTCAAGCCGGTATTGACGGCCGTCCAGCTTGTGCCGTTGTTGGTGGAAAGAAACACGCCGCCACGATAAGTTCCCGCAAAAAGATTCGAGCCGTTGACGGCAAGAGACAAAACATGAGCTCTCGTCCAGCCGGTATTGACGGCCGTCCAGCTTGTGCCGTTGTTGGTGGAGAGAAACACGCCACCCTCAGAAGTTCCCGCAAAAAGATTCGAGCCGTTCACGACAAGAGCATGAACATAAGGGTTTGTCAAACCGTTATTGACGGCTGTCCAGTTTGTGCCATTGTTGGAGGAAAGAAACACGCCGCCGCCATTAGTTCCCGCAAAGAGATTCGAGTCGTTCACGGCAAGAGACAAAACAGAAGTGTTCGTCAAGCCGGTATTGACGGCAGCCCAGCTTGTACCATTGTCGGCGGAAAGAAACACGCCGCCGAAAAGAGTTCCCGCAAAGAGATGTGAACCGTTCACGGCAAGAGACAAAACAGAAGTGTTCGTCAAGCCGGTATTGACGGCTGTCCAGCTTGTGCCGTTGTTGGTGGAAAGAAACACGCCACGGTCATAAGTTCCTGCAAAGACATTAGACCCGTTCACGGCAAGAGAATTAATATACGTGTCCGTCAAGCCGTTATTGACGGCCGTCCAGCTTGTGCCGTTGTTGGTGGAAAGAAACACGCCGCCGCTAAAAGTTCCCGCAAAGAGATTCGTGCCGTTCACGGCAAGAGACAGAACATCATCGTCCGTCAAGCCGTTATTGACGGCAGTCCAACTTGTGCCGTTGTTGGTGGAAAGAAACACGCCGCCAAAAGTTCCCGCAAAGAGATTCGAGCCGTTTACGGCAAGAGCATTGACATGCGTGTTCGTCAAGCCGGCACTGACGAGAGCCCAGCTTGTGCCGTTGTTGGTGGAAAGAAACACGCCGTCGCCATCAGTTCCCGCAAAGAGATTCGAGTCATCCACGGCAAAGCACAAAACAACGCCTCTGTAGGGTCCATTGGTTTGAATCCACTGCGCCTGGAGACTTTGTGCGCCAAGCAGGGCAACGATGGCGAAGAAAAAAAGCATGCGTTTCATGTTTGTGTCTCCCTGGTTGAGGTTAGAGAGCCATTGCAACGAACGGAATACGAAACGGTCCGTTCAATAAATTTTTTTAAACTTCTAAGTGATAAACTTTCAAATCGACGACGTTTCAAAACCCGTAGGGTTGAAATGTTTATAGAATTGTGTTCGAGAAGAAACCTCAAACCCCATCGGGGTGACATGGGTTGTTGCGTATGCTGATCAATGCCTCGTTTTATGAACATGCCACGCCGATGGCGTTTTGAATTTTGTGATGGCACATATCTATAAACATTTCACGCCTCCGGCGTTGGCAGTTCAACTCTTTATCAACATGAAAAATCAACGTAAAAAAGAAAGCTTGCGGCTCTGAACAGACTCTCCGGTTTGAAGACGATAAATGTAAATGCCCGAACTCACCTCCTTGCCAAACCCATCCCTGCCGTCCCACACCACCGACTTCATACCGGCAGGCTGTCGCGCATTAACCAGCGTGCGCACTTCCTGGCCGGAGAGGTTGTAGATTTTGAGCTGCAACAATGGGAATAATTCTCCTTGACAAATATGGCGAATCTTGCTTAAATCTCATCGCAAAAATGATCGGGAATCACATGCGTAAATGGTTTGTGCATGACAGCGACGGGCGTGAAATCTACCTTACTGAGGAGCAGTGGGAGCACATCACAAGCCGGCACGGCGAACTCAAAAATCACCTTGAAGATATTCTCAATACCGTCCGGCGCGGCAAGCGGCGGCAACAGCCGCAAGACCCGCAAGCATTCGTCTATCGTTTACGCTGTGACAAGCTGCGCCCGCCATTTAACGGCATTCTGGTCGTCGTTGCCTTCCGCTTCGAGTCACAAGATAACAACGGCAACACGATTCCCAACAATTTTGTGGTAAGCGCTTGGGGCATTGTGATGCGTCATTAAAAGGTGAGTGGTTATGAATATTGAAAAGAAAGAACTCAAGCTCAACACCGGCAAGATTGCCTGGTATGAATATGATCGCGACGGCGACGTGCTGGAGATCATATTCCATCCTGGCGAAGCGACTGTGGCCGTGGAGTTGACCGAAAGCATCATCTTGCGTTTTGATTGGGAGGCGGTTGAGCCGCTGAGTCTGAGCTTCATCAGTTTCTCCAAACTTTTGCCGGCGAATCCATATGGTGAAATGCACTTTCAACTGCTGCAAGACGAGTGGCCCGACGAGGTGCGCAAAAAAATTTGGCCGATGCTGCAGCGCGCGCCGTTATCGGATTTTCTAAAACTCGGCGGCTACACACCGGCGCACACCCGACAAATCATCCCTCTGACAACGATCAAGCAGGGCTATCTCACGGCTCAAGCCGCGTGAATTTCTGCACGCTTTATTCTCCCAGCTTCGTGCGGCGCCCCTCTACCGCACCACACCCACGACCACGATTTCAAACCAGGTTCGTCTCATAAAACCTCACCGCACGAACGACAGCTTGTGGCTTTGGACAGACTCTCCTGCTTGCAAACGATAAATGTAAATGCCCGAACTTACTTCTTTGCCGAACTCATCCCTACCATCCCACACCACCGCGTTCGCACCGGCAGGCTGGCGTGCATTGATCAGTGTGCGCACTTCCTGGCCAAAGATGTTGTAGACCTTGAGCACGACCTGGGTGGTTTTCGGCAACTGATAGCGAATGGCGGTTGATGGGTTGAAGGGATTGGGATAGTTTTGTTCGAGCGCAAAATCAACGGGTGCTTGGCTAAAATCATCTTCAACTGCAGTAACCATCTCTGACAGCGGGCGCCGCCACACGCCGCCACCAAAAGTTCCCGCCAAAAGATGCGAGCCGTTCACGACAAGAGACAAAACATAAGTATTCCTCAAGCCAGTATTGACGGTCATCCAGTTTGTGCCGTTGTTGGAGGAAAGAAACACGCCGCCAAAGATTCCCGCAAAGAGATTCAAATCTCTCGCAGCAAGAGCATAAACAGAACTAAAGTTCGGCAAGCCGATATTGATGGCCATCCAACTTGTGCCGTTGTTAGCCGAAAGAAACACACCGCTACCATCGGTTCCTGCAAAGAGATTTGAGTCATTCACGGCAAGAGACCAAATACGAGTATTCGACAAGCCGCTATTAACGGAGTTCCAGTTTGTGCCTTTGTTGGTGGAACGAAACACACCGCCTCCATTGGTTCCCGCAAAGAGATTTGAGCCGTTCACGGCCAGTGCATAAACAGAAAGGTTCGTTAATCCGATATTGACAGCAGTCCAACTTGTGCCGTTATTGTCGGAACGAAACACGCCTCCTCCATTGGTTCCCGCAAAGATGCTTGAGTCGTTCACAGCAAAGGCAGAAACATTAAAATTTGTCAAGCCGGTATTGACAGCAGTCCAACTTGTGCCATTGTTGGCGGAAAGAAATATGCCGCCTAATGTTCCCGCAAAGAGATTCGAGCCCTTTACCATAAAAGAATTGACAAAAGCGCTCGTTAAGCCGGTATTGGCTGGAGTCCAGCTTGTACCATTGTTTGAGGAAAGAAACACGCCGCTACCAGCAGTTCCCGTAAAGAGACTTGAGCCGTTCACCGCAAGTGAATAAACAGTACGGCTTGCCAATGGCAAGCCGGCGCTGACGTCAATCCAGCTTGTGCCGTTGTTGGTGGAAATAAACGCGCCGCCAGCAGTTCCCGCAAAGAGATTTGTGTTGTTCACCGCAAAAGAATAGACAAAAGTATTTGTCAAGCCGTTATTGGCGGTAGCCCAACTTTTACCATCGTCGGTCGAAAGATATACGCCGGCATGAGTTCCCGCAAAAAGATACGAGCCATTCACCGCAAGAGCATAAACACCAGTGTTAGTCATGCCATTATTGACGGCAGCCCAACTTTTGCCATTGTTGGTCGAAAGAAACACACCGTTCTGAGTTCCCGCAAAGAGATTTAAGCCATTCATCGCAAAAGAAGAAACAGTAAGGTTACCCAAGCCGCTACTGGCGAAGGTCCAGCTAGTGCCGTTATCGGTGGAAACAAACACGCCACCTAAAAGAGTTCCCGCAAAGAGATTCGAGCCGTTCACGATAAGAGACCAAACAAAAGCTCTCGTCAAGCCGGTATTGACGGCTGTCCAGCTTGTGCCATTGTTGGAGGAAAGAAACACACCGCCAGAAGTTCCG